>Ga0210245_100001_pt1 | contig 279973 bp, 249 predicted proteins | sample ChrtobMetaP3_4mM_FD_155450 | JGI IMG/M metagenome (GOLD analysis project Ga0210245, IMG submission 155450) | Chrysochromulina tobin associated microbial communities from unialgal haptophyte culture, Seattle, Washington, United States - P3_4mM | ecosystem: Host-associated > Algae > Haptophytes >...
GAAACCTCACCGGAACTCGCATCATGAGCAAACAAATCCGCAACATCGCCATCATTGCCCACGTTGACCATGGCAAAACCACCATGGTGGACCAGCTGCTTCGCCAGTCGGGCACTTTTGCCGAGCACGAAAAAATCGTCGACACGGTGATGGACAACAACGCCATCGAACGCGAGCGCGGCATCACCATCCTCGCCAAGAACTGCGCTGTGAGCTGGGAAGGCACGCACATCAACATCGTCGACACCCCTGGCCACGCGGACTTCGGTGGTGAAGTCGAGCGCGCCCTGTCCATGGTGGACGGGGTGGTGCTGCTGATCGATGCGCAAGAAGGCCCGATGCCGCAGACCCGCTTCGTGACCAAGAAGGCGCTGGCCCTGGGTCTGAAGCCCATCGTGGTGGTGAACAAGGTCGACAAGCCGGGCGCGCGCCCCGACGCCGTGATCAACGCCGCGTTCGATCTGTTCGACAAGCTCGGCGCCAACGACGAGCAGTTGGACTTCCCCGTCGTTTACGCCTCGGGCATCAACGGCTGGACTTCGCTGGTCGAAGGCGCGCCGGGCGAGCAGTGGGGCCCCGACATGTCGGCGCTCTTCAACACCGTGCTCAAGCACGTGCCGCCACAGCAAGGTGACCCGGCTGCTCCATTGCAGCTGCAGGTCTCGGCACTCGACTTCTCGACCTTTGTCGGCCGCATCGGTGTGGGTCGCATCAGCCAGGGCACGATCAAGCCCAACATGGACGTGGTGGTGATGGAAGGCGTGGACGGCAAGGTCGTCAAGGGCCGCGTCAACCAGGTGCTCAAGTTCCAGGGCCTGGACCGCGTGCAGGTGACCGAAGCCGGCCCGGGCGACATCGTCTTGATCAACGGCATCCCCGACATCGGCATCGGCGTGACCGTGACCGACCCGCTGAACCCCGCACCGCTGCCGATGCTGAAGATCGACGAGCCGACACTGACGATGAACTTCTGCGTGAACACCAGCCCACTGGCTGGCCGCGAAGGCAAGTACGTGACCAGCCGCCAGATCTGGGACCGCCTGCAGAAAGAACTGCAGCACAACGTGGCGCTGCGCGTGAAGGAAACCGACGAAGACGGCATCTTCGAAGTGATGGGCCGCGGTGAACTTCACTTGACGATCCTGCTGGAAAACATGCGCCGCGAAGGCTACGAACTCGCGGTGTCCAAGCCGCGCGTGGTGTTCCGCGACATCGACGGTGTGCGCCACGAGCCTATCGAGATGGTGACGGCCGACATCGAAGAACAACACCAGGGCGGCGTGATGCAGGCCCTGGGCGAGCGCAAAGGCGAACTGGCCAACATGGAGCCCGATGGCCGTGGGCGTGTGCGCCTGGAATACCGCATTCCGGCGCGTGGCCTGATCGGTTTCACCAACGAGTTCCTGAACCTGACGCGCGGCTCCGGCCTGATCGCCAACATCTTCGATGGTTACGAGCCGCACAAGGGCGACATCGCCAGCCGCAAGAACGGCGTGCTGATCTCCATGGACGATGGCGAGATCTTCACCTACGCCCTGGGCAAGCTCGACGACCGCGGCCGCATGTTCGTGCGCGCCGGTGACCCGGTGTACGAAGGCATGATCGTGGGCATCCACAACCGCGACAACGACCTGATCGTCAACGCCACCCGCACCAAGCAGCTGACCAACTTCCGCGTCAGCGGCAAGGAAGACGCGATCAAGATCACCCCGCCGGTCGACCTCAACCTCGAATACGGCGTGGAATTCATCGAGGACGACGAGCTGGTTGAAATCACGCCCAAGAGCGTGCGCCTGCGCAAGCGTTTCCTCAAGGAAAGCGACCGCAAGCGCGCTTCGAAGAGCTGATTCGCGCGGGCCGCAGCGCTGTGCTGCGGCAGCGGCGACCTGAATTGGCCATGCCTTTTCAAGCCCTCAACCGCCTGACGCACACCCAGGCGGTTTTCCTCATGCTGGCGGTCACGCTGATGTGGTCGATCGCCGGTGTGGTGTCGCGCCAGCTGGAGTCGGCGGCGCGGTTCGAGGTGACGTTCTGGCGCAGCGCCTTCACCGCGCTGTCCCTGTTGGTCATCCTGCCCGTCTGGCGGCAAGTGGACCGCGGTCAGGGTCGGCTTGTCGAAACCGCCTCAGGTTCTGCTGTGCGCGGATGGCTCAAGCGCCACTGGGGCCTGATTCCCGAATCGCCGGCGTTCTGGATCTCGGGCGTGTGCTGGTCGGTGATGTTCACCGCTTTCATGCTGGCCCTGACCTTCACCAGCGTGGCCAATGTGCTGATCATCATGTCGATCGGCCCGCTGCTCACCGCATTGGTGGCACGCATCTTCATCGGCCAGAAGCTGGCAGCACGCACCTGGCTGGCCATTCTGGCGGCCGGCGCCGGCATTGCCTACATGTACGGCAGTCAGTTTGTCCAGGCGCTCACGCGGCCTGAAATGGACACCGGCGGCCTGCTGCTGGGTTCACTCACCGCGCTGTGTGTGCCTGTGGCAGGCGCCATCAACTGGACGGTGGTGCAACGCAGCCAGACCCACGGCGAAAAAATCGACCTCGTGCCCTCGGTGCTGCTCGGTGCCGTCATCTCCTCACTCCTCACGCTGCCGTTCGCGTTCCCCTTTGCAGCCACCAGCAACGACGTGGCCTGGCTGGCCATGCTCGGGCTGGTGCAACTGGCGATTCCCTGCGCGCTGTCGGTGGTGTGCGCGCGCGTGCTCAAGGCGCCCGAGGTCTCGCTCCTGGCTTTGCTGGAGGTGATTTTTGGCATCCTGCTGGCCTGGGTCTGGGCCCACGAAGTGCCGGGCGACGAGGTGTTTCGCGGTGGCAGCCTGGTGATCGGCGCCCTGGTGATCAACGAGCTGCTGGGCTGGCGTTCTCGTGCGGGAACACCGCGCATCCAGACCGTCGACCAGCCACCCCAATGAACGATTTTCCGGAAGAACAACGATGAACGTCCCTGTGCCTGAAACCCACGTCATTGCCGAAGTGATGGGCCGCGTCGGCTGCATCACGCTCAACCGGCCCAAGGCCCTCAACGCCTTGTCGCTCGATATGATCCGCAGCATCGCAAAGGCATTGGAGCGCTGGAGAGACGACGACGCGGTGCTGGCTGTGGCGATCCGCGGCGTCAACAAGGAAGGCCCGTTCGGCAGCTTCTGCGCCGGTGGCGACATCCGTTATTTCCACCAGGCGGCACTTTCGGGGGACGCGTCGCTGGAGGACTTTTTCACCGAAGAGTACGCACTCAACCACCTGATCCACACCTACCGCAAGCCCTACATCGCCTTCATGGACGGCATCGTCATGGGCGGCGGCATGGGCATCAGCCAGGGCGCGAGCCTGCGCATCGTCACCGAACGCAGCAAACTCGCCATGCCCGAGACCCACATCGGCTTGTTCCCCGACGTGGGCGGCGGCTACTTTCTGAGCCGATGCCCGGGTCGCCTGGGGGAGTACCTTGCGCTCACCGGGCAGGTGCTGGGCGGGCGCGATGCCATGGCCGCCGGCCTGGCCGACGGCTTCATCGATGCCGGTCGTCTCGCCGGTCTGTGGAATTCGCTGGCGCAGACCCCGTTCGAGAACGGTGCCTCGGTGGAGCGCTGGTGCGCCAGCCACCTGAGCATTTCAGTGGCCACAGGCAGCTGGCCCGCCAAAGACATCGACCGGGTATTCGGTCTGCCCGACGTGCACGCCATCATCTCCACACTGGAGTCGGACAACAGCGAGTGGGCCCAGGCCACCGCCGCCACGCTGCGTCACCGCTCGCCGCTGATGCTGCACGTGGTGCTGGAGCAGGTACGCCGCGCCCGCGGTCTCGGCCTGGCCGACAACCTGCGCATGGAGCGCGGCATGGTCTACCGATGCTTCCACCTGCGCCCAGGGGCGGCCAGTGAAACCGTGGAAGGGATTCGTGCGTTGGCGGTGGACAAGGACCACCAGCCGCGCTGGAACCCCGAGCGCATTGAAGACGTGGGCAGAGCGCAGGTGGCCGCCTTCTTCGAGAGCCCGTGGGCAGCGGAGGCGCACCCGCTCAGGCACCTGCGCTGATGGTGCAGCGCAGCCTCAGCGGTTGCGCGACTTCATGGCGCGGTCGACTTCGCGCTTGCCTTCGCGGTCCTTGATCGTGTCGCGCTTGTCGTGCTCGGCCTTGCCCTTGGCCAGCGCCAGTTCGCACTTGACCTTGCCGTTCTTCCAGTGCAGGTTGAGTGGCACGAGTGTGTAGCCCTTCTGCTCGACCTTGCCGATGAGGCGGCGGATTTCGTCCTTGTGCAGCAGCAGCTTCTTGGTGCGCACGGCGTCCGGGCTGACGTGGGTGGAGGCCGTGTACAGCGCGTTGATCTGGCAGCCGATCAGGAACAATTCGCCGCTTCGAATGACCACATAACCATCGGTGAGCTGCACCTTGCCTTCGCGCAAGGCCTTCACCTCCCACCCTTCGAGCACCATGCCGGCTTCAAAGCGTTCCTCGATGGCGTAGTTGAAGAACGCCTTCTTGTTGTCGGCGATGCGGCTGTCGAGGCCTTTGGTGGGGGTTGCTTTGCTGTTTTTGGTGGCCATGACGCGCGAGGTGCGGCCGTTTCAGGCCAATACAATGCGGTTGATTGTATGAAAACGATTCACAAGTCCGTCCTGCTGTGGCACAGCGCTCCCGAAATGTTTGCGCTGGTCACCAACATCGAACACTACCCGCAGTTTCTGCCTTGGTGCGATCACGGCGAGGTGATCGAGCAAGTCGACGATGGCATGGTCGCTCGCGTGGGCATGGCCATCAGCGGGCTGCGTCAGAGCTTCACCACCCGCAACACCCACGAGACCGACCGCAAGGTGCTCATGGAGCTGGTCGACGGCCCGTTCTCCAAGCTCGATGGCGTGTGGGAATTCACCCCGATTGGCGACGGCACGCAGCGCGCCTGCAAAGTGGAGTTCACCCTGAGCTACGGTTTCTCCAGCACCACACTGGCCGCGCTGGTGGGTCCGGTGTTTGACAAGATCGCCGGCAGCCTGGTGGACGCCTTCGTCAAGCGCGCCGATCAGGTCTACGGCGCCGACTGATCCGCATGCAGGTCACCTTGATGTTTTCGCCTGCACCGCGCGAGGTGCTTGAGCTCCAGTTGCGGGTGCCCGCCGGGTGCACGGCCCACGTGGCGCTGGATCAGGCAGGCTGGCTGAAGGCATACCCCGATCTGGGCACGCAGGCACTCACGCTGGGCGTGTGGGGGCGGCGCGTGGGACGCGAACATGTGCTGCGTGAAGGCGATCGCCTGGAGGTCTACCGGGCGTTGCGCGTGGACCCGAAGGTGGCTCGCCGGGAGCGCTTTGTGGGGCAGGGCGCGCGGGGCACCGGCCTGTTCGCGCGAAGAAAAGCCGGCTCCAAGGCCGGCTACTGAAACTTCGCTGCCCGGAGGCGGATCACTGTTTGGGCAGCGGTCCGCAGTCGCTGCGAATGATCCCTTCCATGCGCTGTGTTTCGGCGGCCCTGGCTTTGTCGTCCATGACCTCGCGTTCGCCCTTGGCGTTGGTGGTCGCCAGGCGGACGCCGGAATCCATGGTGACCTTCGCCTTGCGGGCGCGCTCGCAACTGTCCGCACGCGCTTTGAGCTGCCGTTCCATCTCGACCTTCTTCTTGGCCTCTTCGGCCTGCTCAGCCTGCTTCTTTTTGGCTTCGAGTTCGGTGTCGCGAACCGGGATTTGCGGCGCGGCCGGCGCTGCGGTGGCCGCGGTCGCTGCCGCTGGCTCGGCGATGGGTGCGGGCAGCGTCATGCCCGAACCGGGTTTCTTGAGGATGCTTTTGTCGGGGATGCTGGCCGGTGGCGGGGTATCGCTGAACACCTTGCGGCCGGTGCCGTCGATCCATTGCCATTGCGCCATGGCGGCAGAGCTGCAGGCCAGCAGCAGACCCATCAACAAGGTGGCGCGGCAGGACGGTCGGGAGGTGAGGGCTTGTGACATTTCGCGAGTTTAGCCCTGAGTGCCGAGGTGGCCCCACTCCACGGGGCGAGGGCGCCGCACCAGCAGACGCAGCGGTGGTTTTTCCGCTCTGAGCGGTCGGGCAGGGACGTTCCCAACCGCGGGTTTGCCCGCGGGGCGGGCGGCTACAATCGACGCTTTTGGAGCTTTCCCATGCGCCTACTCGGCAAAGCGCTCACCTTCGACGACGTGTTGCTGGTGCCAGCGTACTCCCAGGTCCTGCCCAAGGACACCTCTCTCGCCACCCAGTTTTCCCGCAACATCCAGCTCAACCTGCCCCTGGTCTCCGCGGCCATGGACACGGTGACCGAAGCCCGTCTGGCGATCGCCATCGCTCAGGAAGGCGGCATCGGCATCATCCACAAGAACCTAACGCCGCAGGAGCAGGCGGCCCAGGTGGCCAAGGTCAAGCGCTACGAGTCCGGTGTGCTGCGCGACCCGGTGGTGATCTCGCCTGCGACCACGATTCGCCAGGTCATGAAGCTCTCCGACGAGCTCGGCATTTCCGGGTTCCCGGTGGTTGAAGCCGGCCGAGTGGTCGGCATTGTGACCGGCCGCGACCTGCGCTTCGAGACCCGCTACGACCTGCCGGTGAGCGAGATCATGACGCCGCGCGAGCGCCTGATCACCATGCCCGACGGCACCACGCCGGCCGAGGCCAAGACCCTGCTCAACAAGCACAAGCTGGAGCGCCTGCTGCTGGTGAACGACGGCTTTGAGCTCAAGGGCCTGATCACGGTGAAAGACATCACCAAACAGCTCAACTTCCCCAACGCCGCGCGCGATCCGTCGGGCCGCCTGCGCGTGGGCGCCGCCGTGGGCGTGGGTGAAGGCACCGAAGAGCGCGTGGAAGCACTGGTCAAGGCCGGTGTGGACGCCATCGTGGTCGACACCGCGCACGGCCACAGCAAAGGCGTGATCGACCGCGTGCGCTGGGTCAAGCAGAACTACCCGCAGATCGACGTGATCGGCGGCAACATCGCCACCGGCGCCGCCGCCCTGGCGCTGGCCGAAGCGGGTGCCGATGCGGTCAAGGTCGGCATCGGCCCGGGCTCCATCTGCACCACCCGCATCGTGGCCGGCGTGGGCGTGCCTCAGATCATGGCCATCGACAGCGTGGCCACCGCGTTGCAGGGCACGGGCGTGCCGATGATCGCCGACGGTGGCATCCGCTACAGCGGTGACATCGCCAAGGCCATCGCCGCGGGCGCTCACACCGTGATGATGGGCGGCATGTTCGCCGGCACTGAAGAATCACCGGGTGAGATCGTGCTGTTCCAGGGTCGCAGCTACAAGGGTTACCGCGGCATGGGCTCCATCGGCGCCATGCAACAGGGCAGCGCCGACCGCTACTTCCAGGAAAGCAGCACCGGCAACCCCAACGCCGACAAGCTGGTGCCCGAAGGCATTGAGGGCCGCGTGCCCTACAAGGGCTCGGTGGTCTCCATCATCTTCCAGATGGCCGGCGGCCTGCGCGCCGCCATGGGCTACTGCGGTTGCCCCAGCATCGAGCACATGCGCAGCACGGCGGAGTTTGTCGAGATCACTTCGGCCGGCATTCGCGAGAGCCACGTGCACGATGTGCAGATCACCAAAGAAGCCCCGAACTACCGCGCGGAGTGAACAACCCAGCGCCAGTGGCCGTCCCGATGGACGGCCTTTTTGCTTTCTGAACAGCCCCACCAGACCACACCATGCAGCACCAGAAAATCCTCATCCTCGATTTCGGTTCACAGGTCACCCAGCTGATTGCCCGCCGCGTGCGCGAGGCGCATGTGTATTGCGAAGTGCATCCCTGCGACGTCAGCAGCGACTGGGTGCGCGAGTTCGCCGCCGACGGGCAGCTCAAGGGCGTGATCCTCTCCGGCAGCCACGCCAGCGTGTACGAGGTGGACGACAAGGCGCCCGATGCGGTTTACGAACTCGGCATCCCGGTGCTGGGCATCTGCTACGGCATGCAGACGATGGCACAGCAGCTCGGCGGCAAGGTGGAAGGCTCGAACTCGCGCGAGTTCGGCTACGCCGAGGTGCGTGCGCGCGGCCACACCGCGCTGCTGAAAGACATCGCCGACTTCCACACCCCCGAAGGCCACGGCATGCTCAAGGTCTGGATGAGCCACGGCGACAAGGTCACCGAGCTGCCGCCCGGCTTCAAGCTCATGGCCAGCACCGACAGCTGCCCCATCGCCGGCATGGCCGACGAAGCGCGCCACTTTTACGCGGTGCAGTTCCACCCCGAAGTCACGCACACGGTGCAGGGCCGGGCGCTGCTGGAGCGCTTTGTGCTCGACATCTGTGCCACGCGGGCCGACTGGGTGATGCGCGACCACATCGAAGAAGCGGTGCAGAAAATCCGCGAGCAGGTGGGTGACGAAGAAGTCATCCTCGGCCTGTCGGGCGGTGTCGATTCGTCGGTCGCGGCGGCGCTGATCCACCGCGCCATCGGCGACCAGCTGACCTGTGTGTTCGTCGACCACGGTCTGCTGCGCCTGAACGAAGGCGACATGGTGATGGACATGTTTGTGGGCAAGCTGCACGCCAAGGTGATCCGGGTGGACGCGGCCAACCAGTTCCTCGGGCACTTGGCCGGCGTGAGCGAGCCGGAGGCCAAACGCAAGATCATCGGCCGCGAATTCGTCGAGGTCTTCAAGGCCGAGGCCGCCAAACTCATTTCAAGTGGTGCATCAACAAAAGGCGCCAAGTGGTTGGCGCAAGGCACTATTTATCCGGACGTGATCGAATCCGGCGGCGCCAAGAGCAAGAAGGCCGTGACCATCAAGAGCCACCACAACGTGGGTGGCCTGCCTGAGCAGCTGGGCCTGAAACTGCTGGAGCCGCTGCGCGATCTGTTCAAGGACGAGGTGCGCGAACTCGGCGTGGCGCTCGGTCTGCCGCACGACATGGTCTACCGCCACCCCTTCCCCGGCCCCGGGCTGGGCGTGCGGATTCTGGGCGAGGTGAAGAAGGAGTACGCAGATCTGCTGCGCCGGGCCGACGCGATCTTCATTGAAGAACTGCGCTCCACCATCGACCACCCCAGTGGCAAGAGCTGGTACGACCTCACCAGCCAGGCCTTCACCGTGTTCCTGCCGGTCAAGAGCGTGGGCGTGATGGGCGACGGCCGCACCTACGACTACGTGGTGGCGCTGCGCGCGGTGCAGACCAGCGACTTCATGACCGCCGACTGGGCCGAGCTGCCATACGCGCTGCTCAAGAAGGTCAGCAGCCGCATCATCAACGAGGTGCGCGGCATCAACCGCGTGACCTACGACGTGAGCAGCAAGCCGCCGGCCACGATCGAGTGGGAGTGAGGTAGCCGCCGCATGGGCGAGCAACTCGACCGCCAGCTCGGCCTGCTGCGTTCGCTGCTGGTCTACCGGACCATTCCCTGGCGCGGCACGCAGTTGCGGCGGTTCTACCGCCGTTTTGTGCCCGCTGGCGGCCTGGCTTTTGATGTGGGAGCGCACGCCGGCAACCGGGTCGCGGCGTTTCGCGGGCTGGGCGCGCGGGTGGTGGCGCTGGAGCCGCAGGCTGATTTTTTGAAGCTGTTGCAGCGCCGCTTCGGTGGCGATCGCCAGGTGACGCTGCTGCCGCAGGCGCTGGGCCGTGCACCGGGTCAGGCGCGCTTGATGGCCAGTCCTCGCACGCCCACGGTGGCCACACTCTCCACCGATTTTGTGGAACGCGCAGGGGCCGCGCCGTCGTTTCGTGGCGTGCAATGGCAGGTGGGGCCGATGGTGGAGGTGACCACGCTGGACGCCTTGATCGCCACACACGGCATCCCCGACTTCGTGAAAATCGACGTGGAAGGTTTCGAGCTGGACGTGCTCATGGGTCTGAGCCAGCCGGTGCCGGCGGTGTCGTTCGAGTTCCTGCCAGCGGTGCGCGATGTGGCCTTGCGTTGCATCGACCGGCTGGAAACCCTGGCCGGCAAAGGGCGCTACCGGTACGCCGTGTCGCTGGGTGAACGGCTGCGCCTCTTGCAGCCACAAGGTGCATCGGCCGACACCATGCGCGCGTGGTTGCGGGACATGCCCATCGACGGCCCGTCCGGCGACGTGCACGCCTGGCGGGTGCCATGAGATCAGGAGCCAGACGGCGATCGGTCTTTTGACGAGGCGGGATCGGCTGGTCGCGCCACATGGTCGATGCCCCGGGTCTCGCGCGCGCCGGGCGCATCGAAGGCATTCAACAACACCGCGGTGAGGGCCGGCATGCTGCCCATCGACGTGGGCGGCGGGGTGAGGCCCGCCACGAAACCGCTGCCCAGCAAGCGCTGCAGCCAGGCCGCATCGTCACTGACCACGTGCACCGGCACGTCCCAGGACGCTCCCCGCCCGCTGACCAGGGCCGGTGGCTGGTGATCGCCCACGATCACCATCACCATGGGGCGAGGCGCCCGTTGACGCAGGTAGTCGGCCATCCACGCGTGCTGGTAGCGCATGCCTTCCAGGTACTGGGGCCAGGGTTGGATCAACGACCCCGTGGCGGGCGCTGTGGCCACGCCGGCAAACGCGTCGGGCCGGGTCAACGAGGCCCAGTCGTTCACGAAGGGCGCGATCGGGTGAAACGGCGCATGGGTGCTGGTGGTGGCGAACACGGCAAAGCGCGGCTGGCGCGGCGCGGTGCGCTCGAGTTCCTGCGCCTGCAGCAGCGCCATCGCCGCCTGGTCGGGGATGCGCCAGTAGCCGAAGTCGGGTCCCCGGTAGCCCATGCCGGCGTCGTCGGCCAAGCGGTCGAAGCCGTAGAACGCGCCCTCGGGCCAGGGCTGCTTGAGGCCGGGCATCCAGCCGACCGTGCGGTAGCCGTGGCGGGCGAAGTGGCTCACGAGGGTGGGTCGCTGGCTGGTCATCAGCAGGTCGTGGTCGGCGGGGTCGGCGGTGTCCACACCACTGAGCAGCGCGGCGTGGGAGAGCCAGGACGAGCCGCCGAAGGTGGGTGCGGTGACGCGCGCCGAGACCACAAAGCGTCCGCTGGCGTCGATGGCCTGCGCCAGCTCGGCGCGCGGCCCGGCCAGCGCGGCAGCCTGGCGGGCGTCGTCGAAGGTGATGGCGCCGTAGGACTCGGCAAACACCAGCAACACGTCGGCGGGACCGTTGGCACCCACCAGGCCGGACACGTCACCGTCGAACCGGGGGCTGGGTCCCAGCGCCGCCCGCGCCCGCCCCGGCAGCCACACCTGGGCCAGCAGCTGGCCCTGCTTCAACAGCGTCGGGGTGACGGGCAACGAGAAGAACCAGCGCGTGTCACGCTGGTCGGGCACGTACGCGGCAAAGCTGAGCGCACAAGCGCCCACGCCGGACAGCAGCCACGGCCGGGGAGGGGTCCACACCAGGCAGCCCGCGAGCAAACCGATGGACCCGCGCACCACCAGCGCGAGCACCAGACCACCCACCAGCAGCGCGAAGATCGCTGCGGCCACTTGCCAGCCCGGCATCGCCTGCGCCGCCACCCGGAGCAATTCGCCCGCGTGACGCCCGTCCCAGTACACATTGACCGGGCGCCCCATCACGGCGGGCGCGGTGACGTTGGCGTAGCGCACCAGCACCAAGGCCACGAAGCCAGCGGTGCAAACCCAGGCAGCGCGGGACGAGAGGCCACCGCGCCAGGCCACCCAGGCCATCAACGCCACCATGCCCATACATAGCTCGAACGACAGGCGCGGCATGTAGGCCACGCCGAAACCCGGCCAGCGGTTCTCGAAGGTGAGCAGGGTGTTGAGCAGCCCGAAGGCCAGGGCAAACCGCAGCAGCCAGCCCGACGCCGACGGCGGCGCCGCCCGCGGCGGTGCGAACCTCACTTGCGCACGGCCTCGAATTCAATGATGAGCGGGATGTCGTCACCGACCCAGCCGTTGGCCACCGCGTAGTTCATGCCGTAGGCACTGCGCTTGAAACTGCCGCGCGCGGACACGCCCATCACATAGGGCTTGCCCAGCGGTCCGCCCAGGGGCGACTCGGCGCTCTTGTTCCAGGTGGCTTGCAAGGTGAGCGGTTGGGACTTGCCCAGCAGTTCGAGCTGCCCGCCGATGTCGAAGGTTTTGTCGCCGGTGCGCTTGGCGCTGGTGGCGGTGAACACCATCTTGGGAAACTCACCGCTGTTGAGGAAGTCCGGGCCTTTGAGGTGGTCGTCGCGCTTGCGCTGGTTGCTGAACACGCTGGCGGTTTCCACCTCGATGCGCACTTCCGAGAGCGTGGCCGTGGCTTCGTCGAAGCGGTAGCTGCCGCGCGCGGAGCGGAACAGGCCCAGCACCTTGGCGTAGCCGATGTGGTCGACCAGGAAGGCCACGGTGGTGTGGTCGGGGTCGAGTTCGTAGCGGGCGACCTGGGCGTGGGCGGTGCCGATCAGCAGCGGGGCACTGGCCGCGAACGCTGCCCAGGTGAGGGCGGTTTTCAAGAGGGTGACACGCATGGTTCAGGTCTCCGGTGGGGTGGGGCGCTGCCGCGCCAGGGTTCGCACGTCGATGGCGAAGGACAGGGTCAACAAGGCCAGGCTGACCGCGGCCAGCGCACCGGCCAGCGCCGGTGGCACGATGGGGCCCAGGCAGACGATGAGCGTGGTGATCTGCACCACGCAGACCGTCTGACGGCGCTTGCTGGGCGGCAAGGGACCATTCAACCAGGGCCAGACCAAGGCCGCCGCCACGAAGGCGTAGCGCATGAGCCCGCTGGCGAGAATCCAGGGTCCGGCCTGGCCGGCCTGCACCACCAGCGCACACAGGACCAGGGTGAATGCAGCGTCGGTTTCCATGTCGAAGCGCGCGCCAAAGGCACTGGCCAGGCCGCTGCGCCGCGCCAGTGCCCCGTCCACCGCGTCGAGCAGTGCGGTGAGCGTGGCCGCGACCACCAGCCACCACGCGGCAGTGGGCACGGCCGCCAGCGGCGTGCGGGGAAAAGCCTCGCCCACCAGCGCGGCCATCAAGGCCATGGCCCCCAGGCGGACCAGCGTCACCCGGTTGGCGAGGCCAAAGCGGGCGTGGGGATGCGTGCCCAGCGCGCGCCAGACCAGGCAGGCACCGAAGGCAAACACCAGCAGGGCCTTGGCCGCGAAGTCCCATCCCAAGCCCGCGGCACTGGCCATCGTCAGGGCCATCAGCAGCACCAGCGCGGCGACCGCCGAGAGATCGCGCGCAGCATCGCGCGCCAGGCCTTGGCGGTCTGCGATGTCCTGTCGGGGCTGGGGCGTAAAGGCTGGGCTGCCTGCGGTTTTCATCGTCTGCAACATAAGATGGGCTGCCGGTCGCGTTGATCATGGCACGCACGACCTGTCTGACACGGCATATCCCTTTTCGTTCATGGCATCCGCTTCACCCGCCCACATCACCGCTCGCGCCTGCTGGACCGTGGCGCCCGGCCGCGCCGAGATCCGCGAAGAAACACTGCCGCCGCTGGCCGACGGCGAGGTGCGTGTGCGCACCCTGCACACCGGTGTGAGCCGGGGCACTGAAGGCCTGGTGTTTCGGGGCGAGGTGCCCGCCAGCGAGGCACAGCGCATGCGCGCGCCGTTCCAGGTGGGTGACTTCCCGGGTCCGGTGAAATACGGCTACGTCAACGTGGGTGTGGTCGAGGCCGGCCCCGCCGATCTGCTGGGCCGTGCCGTGTTCTGCCTGTACCCGCACCAGACCGTGTTCCAGGTGCAGGCCCACGCCGTGGTGCCCTTGCCGGACGGCGTTCCGCCCGCGCGCGCCGTGCTGGCGGCCAACCTGGAAACCGCCATCAACGCGCTGTGGGACGCCTCACCGCGCCTGGGCGACCGCATCACCGTGGTCGGCGGCGGCACGCTGGGCCTGCTGGTGGCCTGGCTGGCGGCGCGGCTGCCGGGCTGCGAGGTGCAGGTGGTCGACACCGCGTCCGGCCGCGCCGACGTGGCCCGGGCACTCGGTGCCGGCTTCGCCCTGCCGGGCGACGCGCGGGCCGAAGCCGATCTGGTGGTGCACACCAGCGGCCAGGGTGCGGGCCTGGCCACGGCGCTGCGGCTCGCCGCTTTTGAGGCCACCGTGCTCGAACTCAGCTGGTACGGCAGCCGCGCGGTGAGCGTGCCGCTGGGTGAGGCTTTCCACTCCCAGCGCCTCACACTCAAAAGCTCGCAAGTTGGCCAGGTGGCCACCGCGCAGCGCGGACGCTGGAGTCACCGCCGACGCGTTGAACTCGCGCTGTCCCTGCTCACCGACCCGGTGCTGGACCGCCTGATCACGCACAGCGCACCGTTTCATGAACTGCCGACCGTGCTGGAGCGCCTCTCAACCGGCGCTGCCGACACGCTCTGCCACCGCATCGACCACCCCATCTGAAGAAAAGAGAACCCCACCATGTACGCCGTCAACGTCAGAGACCATTTCATGATCGCCCACAGCTTCCAGGGCGCTGTGTTCGGCCCCGCGCAGCGCATGCACGGCGCCACCTATGTGGTCGACCTGGAGCTGCGCCGCGAGGCGCTGGACGCCGACGGCATCGTGGTCGACATCGGCCTGGCCACGCAGGTGCTGCGCGAAGAACTCGCCGCGCTCAACTTCCGCAACCTCGACGAAGAGCCGCAGTTCAAGGGCCGCAACACCACCACCGAATTCCTGGCCCGCCTGATCTTCGACCGCGTGGCCGCGCGCATGGCCGCGGGTTCGCTGGGCGCCAACGCCTTGCCGTCGGCCGGTTCGGCCGGCGTGCAGCACATCCGTGTGACCTTGAACGAATCGCACGTGGCGTGGGCCTCTTATGAAGGCGCTGTGCCGGTGCGCGCAAGCGCGTGAGCGCCTTGCCAGGCCAGCGCGCCTGCTGCTTTCTGATCCCGGGTGACTGGAACACACCCACCGGTGGCTACACCTACGACCGCCGGCTGGTGTTGGCCCTGCGCGCAACTGGCTGGCGGGTTGACGTGTGGTCGCTCGGTGGCACCTGGCCGCACCCCGACGCGGTGGCGCTGGCCGCCGCCGAAGAGAAGGTGGCCTCGCTGGCCGATGGCACGCTGGTGGTGGCCGATGGCCTGGCCTTCGGTGCCCTGGGCGCGGTGGTGGCGCTGCACGCGGCGCGCCTTCGCTGGGTCGCGCTGGTGCACCATCCGCTGCACCTGGAAACCGGTTTGCTGGACGACGCGCGTCGGCACCTGCTGGACGAAGAGACACGGGCGCTGCGGCATGCACACCGGGTGGTGGTGACCAGCCAGAGCACCGCGCGGGATGTGGCCGCCATGGGCGTGCCCCCCGCACGGATCGCCGTGGTGGAGCCCGGCACCGACCCCGTGAAATCCGCCTCGACGCGCGCCCAACGCCACGGGCCGCTGCGGCTGCTGTGTGTCGCCACGCTCACCGCCCGCAAAGGCCACGCGCTGCTGCTGCAGGCGCTGGCCGGATTGACCCACCTGGACTGGACGCTGCACAACGTCGGCAGCGCCACGCGCGACCCGGACACCGCGACCCGACTGCAGGCCCAGGCCGCACCGCTGGGCGAACGTGTGCAATGGCACGGGGAGGTGGATGCGCAGGCGCTGACCGACCATTTCGCCGCGGCCGACGTGTTCGTGCTGGCCTCGCTGCACGAAGGCTTCGGCATGGTGATCACCGAAGCCCTGGCGCACGGACTGCCGGTGGTGGCCAGCAACGCCGGAGCGCTCGCGCAGACACTGCCCACCGAGGCCGGCCTTCAAGTGCCGGCCGGTGAGGTGGCGCCGCTGCAGGCTGCGCTGGCGCAGGTGCTGTCCGATGCCGCGCTGCGAGAGCGCCTGGCGGCGGGTGCACGCGCAGCCGCCGCGCTCCTGCCGACCTGGCCCACGCAAGCGGCCCGGTTTGCGACGGTGTTGGAGGGCGCCGAATGAGCACGGCAACCTTCAGTGCCGACTGGCTCCAGATGCGCGAGCCCTTCGACGCCGCAGCGCGCAGCGCCGCAGCCATGGAGCTCCAGCTGGAAAAGCGGCTGGCCTCGCTGCGATCGTCTCCGACCCGACCCCTGCGCGTGATCGACCTGGCCTGCGGCACCGGCGCCAACCTGCGCTGGCTGGCGCCCCGGCTGGGCGGCGCGCAGCAATGGCTGGTGGTGGACCACGACGCGGATTTGCTGCATTGCTGGCCCGAACGCCTGGCGGCGGTGGAGGGCGCCCACACGGGCCGCGACGCGGGCCTGCATGAGCCGTTGTCCTTCGCCGGCCCGGGTTTTGAGGTCGGCATCGTGCGGCAACCGATGGACCTGATGGCGGGCCTGGAAACCTTGCCCTGGCACGCGGCCGATCTGGTCACCGCCTCGGCCTTGCTCGACCTCGTGGGCACCGCCTGGCTGCACCGGCTGGTGGCGGCCAGCGCGGCGTCGGGCGTCGCGTTGCTCATGAGCCTGAATGTGGATGGCCGTCATGGGTGGACGCCCGAAGACCCGGCAGACGCCACCGTGGACAGGTTGTTTGCGGAACACCAGCGGCAGGACAAGGGCCTGGGCCTCGCGTTGGGGTCGCAGGCGGTGGCCGTCTTGCGGCGGGCACTGGAAGCAGCGGGCTACCGGGTGTTCACGGCCAGCAGCGACTGGTGGGTGGACGGCGGCGCGGGCCCCCAAGCCCAGGCCATGCAAGGCGCGTTGATCGTGGGCATGGCACAAGCGGCCCAAGAACAGTCACGGGCGTCAGCCACAACAGTGGGGGCCTGGCGGCACCGGCGCCTGGCCTTGGCACCGCAAGGCCAACTGCGCGTGGGCCACCTCGACCTGCTGGCCCTGCCCAGCTAGGACGAACGCAGCTCCAGGTCCCAGAGCATGTCTTCGCCCAGCGCGACCGTGCGGGCGCGGGGCCGGGGGCAGTCGGCCATCACCGCGTGGGCAGGCGCCTGCAAGCCGCGGCGCCCATTGCCGATGAGCACGGGCGCCACCACCAGGTGCAAGCGGTCCAGCGCGCCGGCGGTGAAAAACCGGGAGACGGTGATCCCCCCCCCTTCAACAAACAGCAGGCGCAAGCCGCGCTGCGCCAGCGCCGCCACCACCTTCTGTGGGTGGTAGGCGCCTGTGCTGTCGTTGACCAGAAGACCGGCGACCGCCACCACCTCGGCCCGCGCAGGCGCCTGCCGGAGGCGTGAGCGCGCTTGCTCGGCATGCTGGCTGTCACACACCCACAGGGTCGGCGCCTGGCCATCGCGAAACACGCGCGACAGCCCGTCCAGCCGGGCGGTGGGGTCCAGCACCACCCGCACCGGCTGTGGCCCGGGCACCCGGCGGGTGGTGAGTTGCGGGTTGTCGATGGCCACCGTGCCGGCGCCCACCAGCACGGCATCGCACAGCGCACGCAGGCGGTGCAGGTGCAGCAGGCAATGCGGTCCGTTGACGTAGTACGAGTCGCCCGTGAGGGTGGCGACGAAGCCGTCCAGGCTTTGTCCCAGCTGGGCCACCACCCAGGGTCCCTGGCCGCGAGGGCCGCGCTGGCGCGCGCGCGCATCGAGCAACGGTTTGTACAGCTCGAACAAGGCGCAGGCTTGCGCGCTGATCGACTCATCGATCCACCAGCCGTGGTCGGGCCGGTGGTTCAGCTGCGGGGTGGGTGCGCCATCGCGAGCGCGCAGCATGCGCAGCCACAGCGGGGCCCAATCGTCCGGAACATCACTGACGGGTTCGAGTGCCGAAGGGGAGAGAAGGGCTTGCACAGACGCGACCATCAAACCATCATCGCATCGCCATCCCGATGCGCGCGCCAATCCCGGAAAACCCCTCGACTTGACGAACGGTCCATTTGAAACCCTATTTCCACTGGGGCGCGTAGTAGGGGTCGTCGGAGCCGGCTCCGTCCGCTGCGCCGGGCGCAGCCCCCGGCAGCCAGGCCAGACACAGCGCAATGCCGATGCCGGTGAGCAGCAAGGGCAGCAACGACACGGGAGACGCCGACACGGCGCGCCGGGCCCACAGCACCGCCACAACACACACCGTGGCCAGCATCAAGGCCAGCTGCGCCAGCAGCAACGAGCCACCGAGCGCACCCCAGGCGGCCAGTCCGAAGGCGGCGAACGTCAGCGACAACGTGGCCAACAGGCCATTGCGCCGACCCATGGCCCGCGTCCCGGGCGCCTGCAGGGCGGTGGCCAGGGCGGCCAGCAGCGTGGTGGCAAGCGCAAGCCAGGGCAGCATCTGCGCGCGCGCAGCGACCGGCCAGCCGAACCCCGGCCAGACGGCCATGGCCAGCACGAGCCCGAGCGCGGCACCCAGCGCCGCCCAGCGAAGACCCAGGGGACGCAGGAGTGCACTGATGGCGAACGCCAGCACGAAGGGCAGCACCAGGCTCTGAAACGCGGGGTGGTTCACAAAAGACATGCGCGCATCATCCCACCGGCGCCCGGTTTTGCGGTGCGGGAATACACTGCGGCTCCGCCCGACGCCCGCCGAATCCACGCCCACCAGAGGCCGCCATGTACCTGCCGCCACAGTTCGCCGCCAAAGATCCCGCCATCGCCCGTGAGCTCATGCGCGCGCACCCCTTCGCCAGCCTGGTCTCCACCGACGACGAGGGCTTCCCATTCGTCACGCCGCTGCCGCTGCACTTGGTGGAAGAAGAGGGAGGCCTCACGCTGCTGGGCCATGTGGCCCGGCCCAACCCACACGCGGGCTTTTTGCGCCAGCGCAGCGCCGCCCTGGTGGTGTTTCAGGGCCCGCAGGCCTACATGACGCCGCGCGTCTACCCCGATCTCACCCGCGTGCCGACCTGGAGCTACCTCGCCGTGCATGCCCGGGTGCAGGTGACGTTCATCGAATCGTTCGACGACAAGGACCGGTTGCTCAAGCACCTGATCCACGACCACGACCCGGCCTACGACCCGCAGTGGCGTGCGCTGCCCGAGGACTACCAGCACAAGATGATGGGCGGCATCCACGCGTTCGAGCTGCGCGTGACCGAGCTGCAGTGCAAGGTCAAACTCAACCAGCACCGGCCCGAGGCCCATGCGGCGATGGTCGCGACCTACGACGCCGGCAACGAAAACGAGCGAGCCCTGGCCGGCTGGATGCGCCGCCTGGGCCTGACAGGGCAGGGCGCATGAGACGTCGCGGTTGGTTGCTGCTGGCCGCTGCACTGCTGCCAGCATCGCTCTGGGCCCAGACACTCCCGGCCGAGCAGCGCTGGAAAAAGGAACTCGACGCCTTCGCCGCAGCCGACCGCTTGCAGATGCCGCCGCCCGGCGGCGTTCTGTTCGTCGGCAGTTCGTCGATCCGTTTCTGGACCGGGCTGGAAACCGCCTTTGCCGACCAGCCCGTGGTGATCAAGCGCGGCTTTGGGGGCTCGCGCCTGTCCGAGAGCGCCGACCTGGTGCACCGGCTGGTGCTGCCCTACCAGCCGCGCCTGGTGGTGCTGTACGCGGGTGAGAACGACATCCACGAAGGGGTGAGTCCGCTGGAGTTGCTGGCGCATTTCCAGCGCTTCGTGCGGCAGGTGCAGGCTGCCTTGCCGGCCACGCGCGTGGCTTACATGGCCATCAAGCCCAGCCCGTCACGCCTGGCGTTCATGGCCACCATGCGCGAAGCCAACCTGTTGATCCAGACCCACGTGCTGCAGCACGACAACCTGGACTACATCGATGTGCACACCGCCATGCTGGACAACGACGGCCGTCCGCGGCCCGAGCTGTTTGTGCGCGACCAGTTGCACCTGAGCGCCGAGGGCTACGGCCTGTGGCGCCAGATCGTGTCAGCGCACTTGCGGCCCTGAACGAAACCCCAACGCCAGACGCCAGCCGCTGCGCTCGTGCGCTTGCAGTGCCATCGCCACGGCGAAGAGGCCCGCCAACGCGCCGGCGACCAGCGCCACATCGGTGCTCCAGGGTCGCACCACCTGGGTGGAGCCGAAGAAGGCCAGCGTGAACAGGGCGATCACGATGTGGGCGCAGAACACCGGCAGCGAATGTCGACCGAGAAGTTCCAGCGGCAACGGACGCGGCATGACCTGCTTCAACCACGGGCCGAAGGTCACCAGCAGCACGAAGACGCTGGCGAAGTTCAGCACGCGCAGCGGGCCGAGCGTCCATTTGTCCAGCAGCATGGCGATGGCGGGCACGCCAGGCATCGGGTCCTGGCCCACCATGTGGCGCCACAGCAGCATGCCCGCTGCGTACACCGCCGCCGGGACCACGAGCCAGAGCGGAAAACGCGGCAGCGGCTGCTCGCGGGCGCCCAGCCACAGGCCCACCACCCACAACGCCTGCCAGGCCAGCCAGTGGAAAGCGCCCATGTCCTTGTAGGGAATGGGCAGGCCGGTGGCGTTCGCGGTGAGTTCGTGCAGCGCCTGCCCCAGGCCCCATTGTTCTGCCAGCCAGAGCAAACCACTGATCGCCAGCACACCCTGCCAACCCGCGCGCAGACCGCGGCGCAGCAGCCACGGGCTCAACAGCATGAGGGCGATGTACAACGGCAGGATGTCCAGCAGCGGCGGGTTGTACAGCAACAGCGCGGCCCCCACCACCGCCGCCGGCTTGTCGATGAAGAAGTACTCCAGCAGGCCGGTGACGCCGCCCTGGCGGTTGTGCACGCCCAGCCACGCGATGACGGTGAAGGCGAGCAGCAGCAGGGCCAGTTGGCACAGGTAGAGCTTGAGCGCACGCTCATGGAACGCGCTCTGCATGGCCTCCAGGCCATCGCGGCGGGCGCGCTTGCCGTAGACGCGGCCGGCCATGTAAGCCGACAGGAACACAAAGCCCTCCGCCGCCGACACGAAGCCGAAGGGCTGGCCCGATGGCAACGAGAACATCGTCGGCATGTGGGTCAGCGTCATCAGCACGAGCATCAAACCCCGCAGGGCGTCGAGCTCCCAGCGTCGGTTCGAAGGGTGGAGGAGGGGCGTGGTCATCAGGGAAAACCAGAACAACCCGCGATGATGCCAGAGCTGCGGCCATCCCGGTGCACGACGGGGCGCTGTCCTACACTCGTCCGCATGCCCGAACGCACACCGACCGACGACGATTTCATGCGCCTGGCGCTGGCCGAGGCCCAGGCGGCGGCGGTCGATGGTGAAGTGCCGGTGGGTGCGGTGCTGGTGAAAGACGGGCAGGTGATCGCCACCGGCCGCAACGCGCCGATCGAAGGGCATGACCCCACGGCGCACGCCGAGATCGTGGCCCTGCGCGCCGCGGCGCAGGCGCTGGGCAACTACCGTCTGGACGGCTGCACGCTGTACGTGACGCTGGAGCCTTGCGCCATGTGCAGCGGTGCCATGCTGCACGCCCGCTTGTCCCGCGTGGTGTTTGGCGCGGCCGACCCCAAGACCGGGGCCGCCGGGTCGGTCCTCGACCTGTTTGCGCACGACCAGCTCAACCACCAGACCACCGTGCGGGGCGGCGTGCTGGCCGTTGAAGCGGCCGATCTGTTGCGTGGCTTTTTCAAGGAGCGCCGTGTGAACCTGCATCCCTTGCGCGAAGACGCGTTGCGCACGCCCGACGTGCGGTTTCAGAATCTGCCGGGTTACCCCTGGCAGCCCAACTACCTGAGCGATCTGCCCTCGCTGGGCGGCTGGCGCATGCACTACCTGGATGAAGGTCCGTCCCTCAGACAGACTCAAGGCGATCGGAACATCACCTGGCTCTGCCTGCACGGCAACCCGGCCTGGAGCTACCTCTACCGAAAGATGATCCCGGTGTTTCTGGCCAGTGGCGCCCGGGTGGTGGCGCCCGATCTGATCGGTTTTGGCCGCAGCGACAAACCCAAGAAGGACAGCGCGCACACCTTCAGCTGGCACCGTCAGGTGCTGCTCGAATTCATCGAGCGGCTCGACTTGCGCAACGTGGTGCTGGTGGTGCAGGACTGGGGTGGCCTGCTCGGCCTCACGCTGCCCATGCACGCACCCGAGCGCTACCGCGGTCTGCTCGTGATGAACACCACCCTGGCCACTGGCGAGAAGCCTTTGTCGCCCGGCTTTCTGGCCTGGCGGACCATGTGCGCGCAGAACCCGGCGTTCGACGTGGCCCGCCTGTTTGCGCGAGGCAATCCGCAGATGAGCGCCGACGAGTGCGAGGCCTACAACGCGCCGTTTCCCGACAAAGGTCACCGCGCAGCCCTGCGCGCTTTTCCAGCCAAGGTTCCGGAGCATCTGGACGACGATGGTGCGGCCATCAGCCGCCAGGCGCAGACCTTCTGGTCCCACCGGTGGACGGGGCAGAGTTTCATGGCCATCGGCCAGCAAGACCCGGTACTGGGCGAGCCGGTGATGCGGGCGTTGCGCGACTCGATCCGCCACTGCCCCGAGCCGATGCTGCTGCCCCAGGCCGGGCATTTTGTGCAGGAGCATGGCGAGGCCATTGCCCAAGCGGCTGTGCGCCATTTCGGTGTTGCAGCACCTTGATAATCATCGTCTTTTGCCGCACCCGAACCCATGAGCCACATCTACATCTATTCCCCCTCCAGCGCGGTGCGCGACAAGGCCGCGTACCGCCGAGGCGTGGCGAGGCTCAAGGCCTTGGGGCACGAGGTCGAAATCGACGAAGCAGCACTCACCAGCCACATGCGCTTTGCCGGTGACGACGAAAGCCGCCTCGCCGCGATCGGCCGCGCCGCCGCCAGCGGCGCCGACGTGGCGCTCATTTCGCGTGGCGGATACGGGCTCACCCGCATCCTGGCTGAACTGCCATTCAAGAAGCTCACCAAGGCAATTGAAAGCGGCACGCAGTTCGTGGGCCTGAGCGATTTCACCGCCCTGCAGATGGCCCTGCTGGCCAAAACCGGGGCCTGCACCTGGGCCGGCCCGGCCCTGGGCGAAGACTTCGGTGCCGAGGCGCCGGACGACATCATGGAAGCGTGTTTTGACGACCTGCTGGCCGGGCACGGTGAAGGCGCTGGCTGGCGGCTGCCGGCCTCGGACCCCACGGTCATGAAGCCCGCCAAGGCGGACGCAGAGCCCGAACTGCGCGTGCGTTCGGCCATGCTGTGGGGCGGCAACCTCAGCGTGATCTGCTCACTCGTGGGCACGCCCCACCTGCCCGCCATCTCGGGCGGCATCCTGTTCCTGGAAGACACGAACGAACACCCCTACCGCATCGAGCGCCAGCTCACGCAGTTGCTCAATGCCGGCATCCTCGGGCGGCAGAAGGCGGTGCTGATGGGATCGTTCAACCGATTCACGCTGGTGCCCGGTTACGACCGCGGCTTCAAACTTCAAACGGTGGTGGACTGGTTGCGCACCAAGACCAAGACCCCTGTGTTCACGGGCTTGCCGTTCGGACACGTGCCCACCAAGGTGCTGCTGCCCGTGGGCCAGAAGGTTGACCTGATGGTGGCAGGGCGAGACGCCCTGATTTACTGGGGTTGAGCCCGGCAGGGGAGCGCGCGGCCGCCGGGTTGCCGGAGGCTGCTCAGCGCGTGCGCAGGCGTGAAGAATCGATCAGGCTCTTGGGCACCAGACCTTGAAAGATCGGTGAGAGGCTCTGGACACGGTGCACCGCCAAGGCCTCACCGTGCAACTGACTCAACACGGCCACCATTTCTGCACGGGCAAACCACAACGCATGGGGGTCGTGGAGGTATTTCAGTCGACGCACCAGTTGAGGATTGATTTGTGCACCGTCTTCACCCAGCACGTCGAGCATGGCCCTGCGCACCGGCTCCAGCGCTTCGCCCGGATCCCGGTGATCTTCCGGCCCGAGCAGGGCGGAAATGCTGTTGCGAATACCGGGTTTGAACCAGCGCATGGTGTGTCCTCAACGACTTATCTATGAATCCGCGCCAAGGATACGTTCTCTCACATCGGTTGCGCAATCCCGCACGTCGCATCTCCTTGGAAAAACAACATTCAAATCAAGGGTTTACGCGATGGTTTTTATCAGTCGCTTTAGGTAAGTAGTACCTTTTGTATCCATTCGGACGAACTCGGCAGCGGCGTGTTAATACCTGAGCGACTTTTTCGTTTGACAAGAACGCAACAGCGCGCGTGAGCAATCTGAACCGGCGTATTTGTTGGTGACGAAGTTGACCGGAGGGCCTGTGCTCTAATCCGCTCGATATTCATTTGCTCTATGGCTGAACTGACAATTGCGTTCGTGGATTTGACCGGCAGCGTTTCGGTGTTTGAAACACTGGGTAACGACCGCGCCACGATGGTGGTGACCAAGCTCACCCAGTGGATCGGATCCATGGGCGCGGAGCACGGGGGCACCGTTGTCAAAATGCTGGGCGACGGTGTGTTGCTGTCTTTTTCAAGCAACCGCCACGCGGTGGAGGCGGTGGTGCAGATCCAGCAGGAGCACGCCAAGCGCGTGGTCCAGTGGCCCAACCGCCTCAAACTCATGATGCAGATCGGCATGGCGCGCGGTCAGGTCGTCGTGGTGGATGGCGATTGTTTCGGCGACGCGGTCAACCTGGCTTCGCGCCTGAGCGATCTGGCGGGTGGCGAGCAGATCCTCGCGACCGACAACGTGGTGCGCGATCTGGGTCCGCGCACCCCGGTGCGCAGCCGCAGCTTGGGTCCCATGCGCATCAAAGGGCGAACCGAGCCCTGCGAGGTCTTCCGCATTGAGTGGCAGCAGGAAATGCTTTCCGAGTTCCTGACCTTGCCCGCCGACCTGCATGCGCTGATGCCTTCCAGGGATGTGGGCATGGGCGGGATCGAGCTGGCCTGGCTGGACACCACCCACAGCTTTGGCCTGACCGAGCTGCCCCTGAAAATCGGACGGGTGCCCGAGGCCGACTTCGTGGTGAGCGACCCCCGCGTGTCCCGCATGCACACCAGCATCGACATCCGCTCCGGCAACTACGTGCTCGAAGACATCAGCAGCTACGGCACCTGGGTGCGGTTTGCCGGCGGCGACAACGTGATCGCACTGCGCAGGCAGGAATGCATGTTGCACAGCGATGGCGAGATTGCGCTGGGCGCGCCGTTCACCGATTTCAGCGCGCCCACCGTGAGTTTCAAGCTCGTCAACGGCAACATGGTGCTGGGCCGCAAGCCGCTTCGAAACTGAGGGTGCGCCGGTCGGGCCAGGACGCCCGGTCGCTGGCGGTGCGCAACCTGGCCAAAAATCTCGAGGAAGACACCATGCGCTGGATGAAAGGCTTCTTCAAACTCCTGGTGGTGCTGCTGGTCGCCGTCGTGGCCGCCACTGCGTTTTATGCGCAAAGTACGCTGCCCAAAATGGATGGTCGGCTGCAAGTCACCGGCTTGGTTGGGTCGGTCACGGTGCACCGCGACGCCAGCGACGTGACGCACATCCTGGCGAGCCGACCGACCGACGCCTGGAAAGCGCTGGGTTTTGTGCACGCGCAGGAACGGGGCTGGCAACTGGAATTCAACCGCCGCGTGATGCGCGGTGCGCTCTCGGAAGTGCTGGGTCCGGCCACGCTGGAAACCGACAAGCTCATGCGCACGCTGGGCATCCGCGAAGCCGCCCAGCGCCAGTGGGAGGGGCTGCCGCCGGACGCCCGGCTGGCGCTGCAGGCCTACAGCGATGGCATCAACGCGTTCTTTGCAGACAGCTCGCAGGCGCTGTCGCCCGAGTTTGTTTTGCTGAGTGTGGACCCCGGGCCTGAGGCCCGGGCCGGGCGCTACTGGGATCCGCTGGACAGCGTGGGTTGGTCCATCATGATGGCGCTGGACCTGGGCGGCAACTGGGGCAACGAATTTGCGCGCCTCACGGCCCTGCAGTCCATCGATACCCCTGCGCTGTGGGAGCTCTTCCCCCCGTACCCGGGTGAACCACCCGCGGCCACAGCCGACCTGGCCAAGCTGTACCGCGGCCTCGGCCTGTACCGGCCAAGGCCGGTGACCACATCCAACGCCTCGCCCGAGCCACAGACCCTGGCCGGGCTCATTGGCCGCGACATGGAGCGCTGGACCCAGGCGCTGGGCAGCATCGAAGGCAAGGGATCCAACAACTGGGTGGTGTCGGGTGCCCGCAGCCAGACGGGGATGCCCCTGCTGGCCAACGATCCGCACCTGGGTTTGAGCGCGCCGGCCATCTGGTATTTCGCGCGGCTGCAGGCGCCCGATGCCGAGGGCGTGAAAGGCATGGACGTGATCGGCGCCACCCTGCCAGGCACGCCGTTCGTGGTGCTGGGGCGCACCGAGCAGGTGGCCTGGGGCTTTACCAACACCGGGCCGGACGTGCAGGACCTCTACATTGAACAGATCAACCCGGCCAACCCGGCGCAGTACCGGGTGCCGGGCAGCACCGCCGAGCCGGTCTGGGCCGACTTCAAGCTGCGCATGGAAACCATCCGCGTGAAGAACCAGCCCGACGTGAGTCACATGGTGCGCAGCACGCGCCATGGCCCGGTGCTCAGCGACGCGCAGGCGCGCCACGGCGAGCTCATCGACACCGGCAGGTTTGTGCTGGCCTTGCGCTGGACGGCCCTGGACGCCGACAACCGCAACGTGGTGGCCACGCTCGAATCGAACCGCGCGCAGTCGGTGGCCGACCTCACCAAGGCCTTTGCCGATTTCCACTCGCCGATGCAGAACGTGCTGATGGCTGACCGCCGTGGCGTCATTGCCTACAAGGCGGTGGGCAAGGTGCCGGTGCGTTCGGCCGACAACGACATCCGCGGCGTGGCGCCGGCTCCTGGCTGGGAAGCACGCTACGACTGGGCGGGCTGGTTGCCTTACGAAGACACGCCGCAGAGCGCAGGCGAACGCGGATGGATCGCCACCGCCAACCAACGCATCCACGCCGCCGACTACCCGCACTTCCTCACGCAGGACTGGGCGCCGTCGTACCGCCAGGAGCGCATCGAAGCGTTGCTGGAAGCCACACCGCAACACACCGTGGCGTCGTTCCAGGCCATGCACGGCGACCTGCAATCGGCCGCCACGGTCCGCCTGCTGCCGTTCCTGCAACGGACACCGTCGAGCCACCCGCTGGCCGCACCCGCACAAGCGCAACTCAAGGACTTCAACGGCGAGATGCGCGCCGAACTGGCCGCGCCGCTGATCTACACCGCCTGGGTTGACGCGTTCACGCGCCAGGTGGTGGGTGAGCGTCTGGGCCAGGCGCGCTTTGAGTCGCTGTACGGCAAACGCCTGTTTCGCAACGCGGTGGAGGGCATTCTGGAGCGCGATGACAAGGCGTGGTGTGGCGCGGCGGGCTGCGAAGCCGCCAGCACAAGGGCGCTGAACCGTGCGCTGGACCAGCTGCAGAAGACGCACGGTGATGACGTGGCCGCCTGGCGCTGGGCCGACGCCCACCCGGCGATTTCTCTTCACCGGCCCCTGAGCAATGTGAAGGCACTGGCGCCCTTCTTCGAGGTGCGCACACCCACGGGCGGTGATCCGTTCACGGTCAATGTGGGCCAGTACCACCTGGACAAAGCCGATGCACCGTTTGCCAACCGGCATGCGGCCAGCCTGCGCGCCATCTACGATCTGGCCGACCTGGACAACTCGCGCTTCATCTACCAGACCGGGCAGAGCGGCAATGTGTTCTCAAGCCGCTACCGCGACATGAGCAAGGCCTGGGCTGCGGTGGCGTACCGGTCGCTCTCGATGAAGCCCGGTGAATGGACCTCGACGCTGGAACTCGTGCCCTGAAAGGCCTACTTCAGGTTCCCTGAGAGGAACTGGGCGAGCCGCTCGCTCTTCGGGCGCGCCAGCACCTCGGCGGGCACGCCTTGCTCTTCGATGCAGCCCTTGTGCAGGAAGATCAGGTGCGAGGACACCTCGCGCGCAAAACCCATCTCGTGCGTGACCACCACCATGGTGCGGCCCTCTTCGGCCAGCAGCTTCATCACGCGCAGCACTTCGCCCACCAGCTCGGGGTCGAGCGCGCTGGTGGGCTCGTCGAACAGCATCACGTCGGGCTCCACCGCCAGCGCGCGCGCAATCGCCACGCGCTGCTGCTGACCACCGCTCATGTGCGAGGGGTAGCGATCTTCCACGCCGCGCAAGCCCACGCGCTCCAGGTAGCGGCGCGCGGTCTCCACCGCCTTGTCTTTCGGGATGCCCAACACGTTCACCGGCGCTTCGATGATGTTTTGCAGCACCGTCATGTGGGCCCAGAGGTTGAAGTGCTGGAACACCATGGCCAGCTTGGTGCGCAGGCGCTGCAGTTGGGCCGCATTCACCGCGCGGAGCTCGCCCCGCTTGTCGGCTTTGAGCTGCAGCTCTTCGCCCGCCAGGATGATGCGGCCGGTGTTGGGATTCTCCAGAAGGTTGATGCAACGCAGCAGCGTGCTCTTGCCTGAACCAGAGCTGCCGATGAGGCTGATCACGTCGCCCGCGCTTGCCTGCAGCGACACGCCTTTGAGCACTTCGTTGGAGCCAAATCGCTTGTGGATGTCGTGGACCTCCAGCAAGGGGCGGCCGGGCGTTCGGTTGGCGGTGGGGTCTGCAGTCATGATCGATGCCCGATGGAAAGAAAGTTCAAGCGCCCAGCAGGTCGCCAGAGCGGAAGGGTGTGGCGCCAGCGATCTTGCCGACCTCGCCGCCCGAGACCACGTAGCGTTCGCGCACGGTGGCGTAGAGCACGCCGGCCACCTCGGCACGCACTTCGTGCACGCGCGCGAGGTCGGCTGCGGTCGGGTCGATGACCTCGGCAACCACATCACCCACGTTCACGACGTTGCCCGGCCGTACCAGAAAGACCAGCACACCCGGGACCGGTGAACGCAAGGTCTGCGAGCCTGCCAGTGGCGTGGGCTTGCAGGCCATGGGCGGGAGCGGGGGCGGACCAGAAGCGGCCAAGGCGCCCGCATGCGCGAGAAAGGCCACGATGGCTTGGGCGTCTTGGCGGGCCAGGTCGTGCGACACGTCGCCCTCGCCACGCAGCTCCACCGTGGCGCTGGCGCAGCCTTGGGACAGGGGAGCGTTCACACCAGCTGCGCGCAAGGCGGCGGCCAGTTGCCACCACAGACCCGAGAGGCGTTCGTCGAATGGCCCGCCGCCCGACTCGCGAGCCAACAGCACGGCCTGGCAGCCCAGCAAGCGTGCCAGAGGTTCGAGCGGCGGCCAGCAGGCCTCTTCGCTGTAAAGGTGGATCACGGCGTCGTTATCGCAATGCAAATCCAGCACCAGGTCGGCGTCGTGGGCGAGCAGCAGCAGTTGCCGACGCAGGCTGTCGAGTTCGCTGGCGGGCTGCCATTGTTCAAGCCAGGCTCCCACCAGGCGGCGCACGGTGGCCACATTGGCCTGCGCGTCGGGGCCCAGGCGGGTGCGGGCCTCACCCAAAACGGCTTCGGCCATGTCCGGGTAGTGGCGGTTGAAGTTCTGCGCCGTGTCGAATTCAAACCGGCCCATGGCGCGGTGGTCCAGGCGCTGGCTCAGGCCGATCGGGTTGGCCACCGGCACAAGAACCACCTCGCCGCGCAGGAGGCCCGCCTGGTCGGCCGCGGTCAGGCGCTCACGCAAGTGGTGCGCAACCAGCATGCCGGGCAGTTCTTCGGCGTGCAGGCTGGCCTGGATGTAGACCTTGGGGCGGGCGCCTGGGGTGCCGAAGTGAAAAGCCACCAGGGTCTTCTGGCTGCCCAGGCTCGGGCTCAGCAAGGAGTGTTCGATGCGCTGCATGGTTCAACACAGGCCACCGGCCTCAATGCCCCCGGGGCGCCAGATGCGCAAGGAACCGGCGTTCGGCCAGCTTGAACAATCCCACCAGGCTGAAGGTGATGGTCAGGTAAATGGCCGCCGCAAAGATGTAGGCCTCGAACGGCAGGTAGAAATCGGAATAGATGCGGCTGGCCGCAGCGGTCACGTCCAGCATGGCGGGCACCGTGCTGGCCAGGCTGGTGGCGTGCAGCATCATCACCACCTCGTTGCTGTAGGCCGGCAAGGTGCGCCGGATGGCGCTCGGCAGCACGATGCGGCGCATGGCGGTGGCCGGACTCATGCCCATGGCCTGTGCGGCTTCAATTTCACCCGCCGAGGTTTCCCGGATGGCTCCGGCCAGCATCTCGGCGGTGTAGCCCGCGGTGTTCAGGCTGAAGGCCAGCAGCGCGCAAAAGAACGGCTCCTTGAAGTGTGTCCAGGGCCACACATCGTTCCAGCGGTCCTGGATCCAGTCCAGTTGCGCCAGCCCGTAATAAATCAGGTAGAGCTGGATCAGCAGTGGCGTCCCACGGATCAAGTAGGTGTAGGTGCCGACGAGCCAGCGCAGGGGTTTGATCGGGCTGGTCAAAGCCAGCGCAAACAGCACCGCCAGCACCGTGCCCACACCCAGCGACGAGAGGAGCAGCCACAGGGTGGTGACGAGCCCTTCGCCGTACATGGCCAAGGTGCTGGGTCGAAAAATGACGTCCCACTTCATGCGTTGGTGCTCAGGCGTTGGCGCGCTTCACGCCCAGGCTGAACCGGCGATCCAGCCAGCGCAACGCCCACAGCGACACCGAGGTGTAGACCAGGAACAGTGCCGCGGCGAACAAAAAGAAGGTGAAAGGCTCGCGCGTGGCCGCGCTCGCCTGCTTGGCCAGATAGGTCATTTCCTGCAGACCGATCAGGCTCACGAGGGCGGTGGCCTTGATCAACACCAGCCAGTTGTTGGTGAAGCCGGGCAGGGCGTAGCGAACCATCTGGGGCGCGGTGATGCGCATGAAGGTGCGCACCGGTCCCATGCCGAAGGCCCAGGCCGCTTCCATCTGGCCCTTGGGGATCGAGAGGATGGCGCCGCGGAAAGTCTCCGTCATGTAGGCGCCATAGATGAAGCCGATGGTGAGCACACCGGCCAGAAAGGGGTTGATGTCCACCGAGGACTTGCTGCCCAAGGCCTCGAGCACATGGTTGAGACCGATGGTGCCGCCGTAAAAGATGAGCAACATCAGCACCAGCTCGGGAATGCCACGCACCAGCGTGGTGTAAACCGTGGCCAGCCCCACGAGCATGGGGCGGCCGGAGAGTTTGGCCACCGCACCCAGCAAACCCAGCAAAATGGCCACCATCAAGGCGGCCAGTGAGACGCCCACCGTGAGGAGGGCGCCCTGCAGGATCGAACTGAAGTAGCCGGACAAAACGCGTCAGCTCAGTTGCCGTACACGTCGAAGTCGAAGTATTTCTTGCTCACCGTTTCGTAGACGCCGTTGGCCCGGATGGCCTTGATCGCGGCATTCAATTCACCCTTGAGAGCGGTCTCGTCCTTGCGCATGGCGACACCCACGCCCGTGCCAAAGTACTTGGCATCGGCCAGCACCGGACCCACGAAGCCGTAGCCGGCGCCTTCAGGCTTGCTCAGGAAACCACCGTTGACTTCCACCTGGTCAGCCACGGTGCCATCCAGACGGCCCGACTTGATGTCCAGGTAGACCTGGTCCTGCGCTTCGTAGGGAACCACGTTCACGCCGACCGTTTTGAGTTCACCCATGGCGTATTTCTCTTGCGTGCTGCCCTTGAGAACGCCGAGCTTCTTGCCTTTGAGCGAAGCCAGATCGGTGAATGCGGTGCCGGTTTTCACCACGATTCGGCTGGGTGTGAAGTAGTACTTGTCGGAGAAGTCCACCACTTGCAGGCGCTCTTCGGTGACGGACATCGAGCTGATGATCACGTCGTATTTCTTGGCTTGGAGGCCGGGAATCATGCTGTCCCAGACCTGTTCGACATACACGCACTTGCGCTTGATCTCGTTGCACAGTGCTTCTGCAATGTCCACGTCAAAGCCGGTGGGCTTGCCGTCGGCGGTCTTGAAAGTGAATGGCTCGTAGGTCGGATCGATCGCGACTTTGAGTTCGGGAAGTTCAGCCGGTGCGGGGGCTGCAGCTGGTGCCGCGACAGGGGCTGGTGCGGGAGGGGCCGCAGGTGCTGGCGTTTCGGTTTTTCCACAGCCCACCAAGGCGGCGGCACCAATCAGGCTCAGGGACAAAAGCAGGTTTTTCATGGATATCTTTCAATGGCGCTCGAGTTGATCGCCAAGTAGGTTGAGACGAGCGTGTGGATTGTAGGTTGACGCCCCACGGTGCACCGATAAAGGGCTGCTGGTGTTTCCCCGCATAGCAGGCAAGCGCGCTCTGGACAGGGGCGAGAAATGCCAAGCAAGCTTCAAGCCCGAATGACGCGATCCGCATGCGGACTTACTATACATAATATACATCGTAGAATGTGTGACAAGGTTCCGTCGAGATGAAGAAAGAAAGCCCGACTCAAGGTCGGGCTTTCTTCACAGGTCACCTGAGCCGTGGTCAGTCTTCGACGAATGCCTCTTCGCGCTTCTTCTTGATCGATGGCAGCAACACGATGGCCAGCAACAACAGCGCCGCCGCCAGCAACGAGGCGGAGATGGGCCTCGTCACGAACACCGACCAGTCGCCACGCGAGATCAGCAAGGCGCGACGCAGATACTCTTCCATCATCGGACCCAGAATGAGACCCAGCAACAAGGGTGCTGGCTCACAACCCAGTTTGATGAAGCTGTAACCGATCAAGCCGAACACGGCCACCATCCAGATGTCGAAGCTGTTGTTGTTGGTCGAATAAACACCAATCGCACAAAACATCAGGATGGCAGGGAACAGCCAGCGATAAGGCACGGACAGCAATTTGACCCAGACACCGATCAGGGGCAGGTTCAGAACGATGAGCATCAGGTTGCCGATCCACATCGAGGCGATCAAACCCCAGAACAGCTCGGGGTTGGATGTCATGACCTGCGGGCCAGGCTGGATGTTGTGGATCGTCATCGCACCCACCATCAGCGCCATCACGGCGTTGGGAGGAATGCCCAGGGTCAACAACGGGATGAACGACGTCTGCGAACCGGCGTTGTTGGCCGACTCGGGGGCCGCCACGCCGCGGATGTTGCCCTGGCCGAAGGGCACCTCGCCCGGCTTGAGCTTGGTCTTCTTTTCGATGGTGTAGGCCGCAAACGACGACAACAACGCACCGCCACCGGGCAGGATGCCCAGCACCGAGCCCAATGCCGTGCCGCGCATCACGGCGGGCAGCATGCGCTTGAAGTCTTCCTTGGTGGGCATGAGGCCATGCACCTTGCCAGTGAAGACTTCGCGCTTGCTTTCATCCTGCGACAGGTTGCTGATGATCTCGCCGTAGCCAAAGATGCCCATGGCGATCACGACGAAGTTGATGCCGTCGGTCAACTCGGGGATGTCGAAGCTGAAACGGGCCACACCGGAGTTCACGTCGGTACCGACCAGGCCGATCAGCAGGCCCAGGACGATCATGGCCAGCGCCTTGAGCAACGAGCCCGAGGCCAGCACCACAGCACCGATGAGACCCAACACCATGAGCGCAAAGTACTCGGAAGGTCCAAAGCTCAGCGCCACCTCGGTCAGCGGCGGCGCGAAGGCGGCCAGCACCAGGGTGCCGACACAACCGGCGAAAAACGAGCCCAGGCCTGCGGCAGCGAGTGCAGGGCCTGCCCTGCCCTTGCGCGCCATCTGGTAACCGTCGATCACGGTCACGACCGATGACGATTCGCCCGGCAGGTTGACCAGAATGGCGGTGGTCGATCCACCGTACTGTGCGCCGTAATAGATGCCGGCCAGCATGATGAGCGCGGCCACAGGCTCCAGCCCGTAGGTCACGGGCAGCAACATGGCGATGGTGGCCAGCGGGCCGATGCCGGGCAACACGCCGATGAGTGTGCCCAGCAGGCAACCCACAAACGCGTAGATCAGGTTCTGGAGGGTGAAGGCGACACTGAAGCCCAGTGCGAGGTTGTCAAAGAGTTCCATGGGGGTTGTCTCCGGTCAGGCGGTCAGGAAGGCAGGCCACACCGGGAACTGCAAATTGAGCATGTAGACGAATGCACCGTAACTGCCGATCGCGAGCAGGGTCGCCAGAAGCAACGATTCCTTGATGTTGCAGTTGGGACGCGCGTAGCCAGCAATGATCACCAGGCCGTAGATGGCCACGATGAAGCCCATGGCGGGGATGCCCAACGAAGGCAAACCCACCAACAGCGCGCCGAATGCCAGATTGGCGCCGAGCACGAAGCCCAGCGGTCGCCATGCGATCTTGCCGATGGGGTCGCCGTCGGGCGCTTTGCTGCGAAAAGACTGGATGGTGATCACGATGCCGAGGATCGTGAGCAGGATCCCGAGCAGCAATGGAAAGTACCCTGGCCCCATGCGGGCCGCTGTGCCCACGTCAAAGCTCGTCGCACCCATGGCAAACGAGCCGCCCACGATGGTGAACATCAAACCAGAAAAAAAGTCTTTTTGACTTGCCAGCTTCACAGTGTCTCCTCGGAATATCGGGTGTGGCGATTCTGATGCGGTCGCAGGAATATCCCCATGTGGGTTACACCTACATGAACGGGGCTACCAGCGGCCTTGCGGCTGCCTGGCACGGACAAAGGCAGCGATGATCTCGGCCGATTCGGCCCTCTGGGCCCGGTTGGCGAAGTCGATGGCCGAGAGCCCTTGCTGGTTCTTCAACAGGGGATCGGCGCCCTCTTCCAGCAGCAGCTTGACCACCGATGGGTGGCCATAATGCGCCGCCATCATCAGTGGCGTGCTGCCATTGGGCGACTCGGCGTCGATGTAGGCGTGGTGCTCCAGCAGCAGGCGGGTCAGCGCGAGACTGCCCGCATCGGCGTTGGTGGCCGCATAGTGCAGCGGGGTCCACCCCGGCTTGTTGACTTCGGCCTTGCGTTCGATGAGGCGCCGGGCCAGCTCCAGCCGCCCTTTGAGGGCGGCCATCATCAACGGGGTTTCGTCCTGTCTGGTGCGAACCTCGACCTGCACGCTGGGCTCACCCAGCAGAAAGCCGGACACCTCCCAGGCACCGTCGCGCAAGGCCAGGAACAAGGCGGGTTCGCCTTGCTCGTTGCGGGTGTTGAGATCAAAACCGCGCTGGGCCAACGGGCGCAGCGCGCTGACGTCGTTGCGTTTGACCGCCGAGAAAAAATCGCTGAACGAATCGGCCCACGCCGCCGTGGACAAACCGATGGACAGCACCAGCAGCCATTTGAAAACAACGTTCTTTTGGGATGTCTTCATGTGATTTGTAAGCTTAGACTGCCGGGATCGGGGACAGGACACGGTTGAAAAGCCGGTCGAAGTTGACGCTGGTGGCGTGGGCGATCTCCGCGACCTCCAGGCCTTTGATCTCTGCGATTTGCCGCGCCACCCAAGGCACGAACGCCGGTGAATTGGTCTTGCCGCGGTGCGGCACCGGCGCGAGATAGGGGCTGTCGGTCTCGATCAACATGCGGTCCAGCGGCACCAGGGCGGCCACCTCACGGATGTCGCTGGCACTGCGAAAAGTGAGGATGCCGGAGAACGAGATGTAGAAGCCGAGGTCCAGGGCGGCACGCGCCACCTCGGCGGTTTCCGTGAAGCAATGGAACACGCCGCGTGCCTGCCCCAGCGAACCCCCTTCACCCACAAAACCGCCCTCCTCGCGCAAGATGGCCAGGGTGTCCTCGGACGCGCTGCGGGTGTGAATGACCAGCGGCAGGTCGGTTTGCCGAGCGGCCCGGATGTGTGTGCGGAAGCGCTCCCGCTGCCAGGCCATGTCGGCCAGGGACCGTTCACCCAGCCGGTAATAGTCCAACCCGGTTTCACCGATGCCCACGACCCTGGGACGGGCAGCGCGGTCCACCAGGTCGTTGAGTGTGGGCTCCTGAACGCCTTCGTTGTCGGGGTGCACACCAACGGTGGACCACAGGTTGGCGTTCTCGCGCGCCAGCGTGTGCACGTCTTCAAATTCTTCGAGCGTGGTGCAGATGCACAAGGCGCGATCCACCTGAGCCTGTGCCATGGCACTCAAGATCTCGGGCAACTGGCTCTTGAGCTCAGGAAAATTCAGATGGCAATGGGAGTCGGTGAACATGCAGTCCCTGGCATTCGGCAGAAGATGGAAGCCGCGCGGTTGGCCCGGTCAACGGGGCGGCGCAGAAGGCGCTGACTCAGAGCGTCTGGGTGGCGCGGTCCGATCCGAGGCTGGCGCCGAGGATTTCCTCGATCTTCAGCTTCAGCATGCGTGACTTTTCATCGGAGGGGAACCGGATACCCACACCTTGCGTGCGCCCACCGGACGCCTTGGCCGGCGTGACCCAGGCCACCTTGCCGGCCACGGGGTAACGCTGTGGGTCGTCGGGCAGGCTGAGCAGCACGTACACGTCATCGCCCAGCCGGTACTCGCGCGAAGACGGGATGAAGATGCCGCCGTCGGCAAACAAGGGAATGTAGGCCGCGTAGAGCGCCGCCTTCTCCTTGATGGAGAGCTGGATCACGCTCGGGCGTGCCGCGGCCGCCGAGGGAGAAGGGGTTGTGCTCATCGCGCCGAGTTTAGCGGCAATCTCGTCGCAGGCGCGCCTTGTTGCAGGGGCGCAAAAACAATGCCCGGTTGGGTATGGATGGTGAGGCCGAGCGCGCGCTTCGCTGCCCTCAAAGCGCCTTGGCGGCGAGCACCTGGCGCGTGCGGGCGGCCCAGGCTTCCTGCATCAAACCAGCGTTGTAGGGGTGTTCCACCGATCGTGCCGCCTGCATGAGCTCGCGCGACCAGGCGGCCAGCGCCGTCATGCGTGGGGCGGCGGGCAGGCCGGCGGCCGGGAAAAACCGGGCGCTGGCGCCCGAGGCGAGGGCCATCAGGTCGTGACAAAGTTTTTGCAGCACCGCCAGCTGCTGCGCGGCCGGCCAGTCGGCCAGCACGGACCAGTCGCCCCGCGCCAGCGCTTGTGGCAGACCGGCCCAGGCTTGGGCATCCAGCCCGCTGGAAGCCCAGGCCAAGGCATCTTCGGGTCGTCCGCCCGCCGCCTGCAACCACACCGAAGCCTGTTCGGCCGTGGGCACAGGCGCAGGCGACTTTCCTCCAGCCCGCGCAGCACTCACCTGCGCGATCAGCCAGCTCAGCGCCTCGGGTCGCGCAGGCCACACCATGGCGTGGGTCTGACAACGGCTACGGATGGTGGGCAAGAGCTGGTGCGCGGATTCGGTGGCCAGGATGAAGCGCACCTCGCCCACCGGTTCCTCCAGCGTCTTGAGCAAGGTGTTGGCGGACTCCATGTTCATGCGCTCGGCCGGGTACACCAGGATCACCTTGGTGCTGCCGCGCGAGCGGGTGGTCTGCGTGAATGCGACCGCATCGCGCGCCGCTTCCACGCGGATCAGCTTGCTGGGCTTGCGCTTTTTGTCGTCGATGTCTTTTTGTGCGCCCTCATCGAGCGGCCAGTCCAGCGCCAGACTCAGCACCTCGGGCATGAGCGCGCACAGATCGGCGTGGGTGCGCACGTCGATGGCGTGGCAACTGCCGCATTCGCCGCAGGCACCGTGCGGTGTCGGTCGCTCACACAACCAGGCGCGTGCCAGCGCCAGCGCCAGGTCGTATTGGCCCAGGCCCGACGGGCCCGAGAGCAGCAAGGCGTGGCCGCGCTGGGCCAGCAGCGTGGTCAGCTGGGTCTGAAGCCAGGGGGCCAGTGCCGCCCCGCTCACCGAACGCCCTCGACTTGCAGCCAGCCGCGCTGCTCAAATGACAGGCGAACAGCACGCCAGACCGCTTCTCTGGGTTGGTCTGAAGGCACACGAACGAAACGCGCCGGGTCCTGCAGCAGGCGATCGCCGTAGCCAGCCGCCACGCGCTCAAAAAACGCCTGTGGCTGCGACTCGAAGCGGTCGGGCAAGCGTGCGCCAGCCAGACGATCGGCAGCCACGGCAGGCGGCAGATCGAACCACACGGTGAGGTCGGGCTGGCGCAGGCGCCCGTCCTGCGCCGGCATGGCCTGCACCCAGCGCTCAAGCTGACCCAGCACAGCCTGGTCAAAGCCGCGCCCGGCGCCCTGGTAGGCGAACGTGGCGTCGGTGAACCGGTCACACAACACCACCTCGCGGCGCGCGAGTGCGGGCTCGATCACCTGCTGCAGGTGGTCTCGGCGCGCGGCAAACATCAGCAGTGCTTCGCACAACGGGTCCATCGGATCGTTGAGCACCAGTTCGCGCAGCTTCTCGGCCAACGGCGTGCCGCCGGGCTCGCGGGTCAGGGTGACCTCGCGTCCCTGTGCACGAAAGGCCTCGGCCAGTGCGGCAATGTGGGTGGATTTGCCCGCACCGTCGATGCCTTCAAAGGTGATGAAAAGTCCGGCGGTCTGCATGGGAGGGGAAGGGATGTCGAGCGGGGATCAGCGGCGCAGGATGTAGCGGCGCACGGCGGCATTGTGCTCTTCCAGGGTGGCGCTGAACTGGCTTGAGCCATCGCCACGGGCCACGAAGTAGATGGCGTTGGTCTCGCCGGGCTGCACGGCAGCACGCAGCGAGGCCGCACCCGGCATGGCGATCGGCGTGGGCGGCAATCCAGCGCGGGTGTAGGTGTTGTAGGGCGTGTCGGTCTGCAGGTCGTCGCGGCGCAGGTTGCCGTCAAAGCGCTCGCCCAGGCCATAGATGACCGTGGGGTCGGTCTGCAACCGCATGCCGATGCGCAAGCGGTTGCTGAACACGCCGCCGATGCGTTTGCGGTCGCTCTCCAGACCGGTTTCCTTTTCGATGATGCTGGCCAGGATCAACGCCTCGTCGGGGCTGCGCAACGGCACGGCGCTGTCGCGCTGGGCCCACGCATCGGCCAGGCGTTTGTCCATGGCCTGCGCGGCCTGGCGCAAGACGCTGGAGGCCGTGGCGCGTTTGGTGACGCGGTAGGTGTCGGGGAAAAAACGCCCCTCCGGATGCCGGCCCGGGTAGCCGATGAGGGCCATGATGTCGGCCGTGCTCATGCCCTCGATGTCCTGCGTGAGGTCGGCCGAGGCGCGCACCAGCTCAAACACCTGGCGGTGGTTCCAGCCTTCCAGCAGGGTGATGCTGCGAAAGGCCTGTTCACCGCGCACGAGTTTGGACAGCAGGCTGCGCGGCGTGGTGCCGGGCGCGAACTCGTAGCTGCCGGCCTTGATGTCGCGCGACTGACCCGACAACCGGAACCAGCCGTACAGCAGCACCCAGGGCGTCTGCACGCCCGACGATGACAGCCGCTCCGCAATCCCGCGCGCCGACTGGCCCGAAGCCACCTCGACCTCCAGCGGCGTCTGTTCGCTCACGCCGGGCGCCAACCGCAGGGGCTCGTCCACCCACCACACGCCGAAGGCAGCTGCGATCAGCAAGGCCACCAGCGGCAGCACGATCATGAGTTTGAGCAGACGCAGCAAGGGGGTGATCTCAACAGGGTGATGGGACGGACGAGGGCGCTCCGCGCGAGACGCACGATGATAATCGGGCACCTCGCGAGGGCGCCTCATCCCCCGGCGCCCCTCCCGGTATCCTGCAACCCAACAGGCTTCGCTCATGAACTCCCCCAGCACCCTTGCCAGTCAGCCTTCTTCTCACGCGACGGCGCAGCCCCTGAACGGCGTGGTTCGTCTCCACCACCTCGGCGTGATCCAGGTCGACGGGGAAGAAGCGGCGAAATTCCTCCATGGACAACTCACGCACGACTTCTCGCTGCTGGGCTTGTCCGAAGCGCGGCTGGCCGCTTTCTGCTCGGCCAAGGGCCGCATGCAGGCCAGTTTCATGGGTTTCAAGCGCCGCCACGATCAGGTCCTGCTGGTCTGCAGCCGAGACCTGCTGCCCGCCACGCTCAAGCGCCTGTCGATGTTTGTGCTGCGCGCCAAAGCGAAGTTGAGCGATGCCAGCGACGCGTTCGCCCTGTGGGGACTGGCTGGCCACGCGGTGCCCGCCGCCCTGCCCGCCGCGCCGTGGTCACAGGTGCGCGAAGGGGACGCCAGCGTGGTGCGGCTGTACCCCGCCGAGGGCGTTGGCCGGGCGCTGTGGGCGGCACCTGCGGAGATCCCGGCACCGGTGGGTCAGGCCCTGCCGGAGGACCTCTGGCACTGGCTCGACGTGAGAAGTGGGGTCGCCACGCTGAGCCAGCCGGTGTTCGAAGCCTTCGTGCCGCAGATGCTCAATTACGAGTCGGTCGGCGGTGTGAACTTCAAGAAGGGTTGTTATCCCGGCCAGGAGGTGGTGGCGCGCAGCCAGTTCCGCGGCACGCTCAAGCGCCGCGCGTACCTCGTGCATGCGGCCGGGCCACTGGCGGTGGGCCAGGAGGTGTTCCACAGCGGCGACGCCGAGCAAGCCTGCGGCACCGTGGTGCAAGCTGCCGCCCATCCGGACGGCGGATTCGACGCCATCGTGTCCATGCAGACCAGCGCGGCCCAGGATGGCAGCCTGCACGCCGGCGCTGCGGGGGGTCCGTTGCTCGCCCTGCTGACCCTGCCCTACCCGCTGCTCGACGACATCTGAAGCGGGCCCCCGCCGTGTGCTTGATCGCCTTCGCGCTGAACGCCGACGCGGCCTGCCCGCTGCGGATTGCTTCCAACCGCGACGAATTCCTGGACAGGCCCACCGCGGCGCTGCACCGTTGGCAACTGGCCGACGGCACCGAGGTGGTGGGCGGGCGGGATCTGCGCGATGGTGGCACCTGGCTTGGCTTGAGCCCGCAGGGCCGGGTGGCGATGGTGACAAATGTGCGCCAGCCGGTACAGGAACCCGCCGGGCGCAGCCGGGGCGAGCTGGTCACGCGCTGGCTGCAGTGCGACGGTGACGCCGAACGTTTCGCCTCCGGCCTCAACCCGGCCCTCTACGGCGCATTCAATCTCGTGGTGGGCGACTTCCATGCCCGCGCCTGGCACTGGATGGGCAACCGCGATCCTGGTGCACCGCACAGTGCACCGTCCAGCGTCCTGCACCAGCGGGCGCTTGGCGACGGGATCTATGGCCTGTCCAACGCCAGCCTGGACACACCGTGGCCCAAGACCCAGCGGCTCAAAGCGGCGCTCGTCGCATCGATGAACACCGACGCCGACTGGCTGTCGCCCCTGTCAGAGGCCCTCACCCACGACCAACCGGTGCCCGACCCCGAACTGCCCCACACCGGCATGTCCACGGATCTCGAGCGGGCGCTTTCCAGCCCGTTCGTGCGCATGGCCGACCGCGCGTACGGCACGCGCAGCAGCCAGGTGGTGAGCTTGCAGGCGCGTGCGCAGGGCTTTGCGGTGACGGTACACGAATGGACCCACGATCCGGCGGCGGCTGTCTCCAGCCTCGTGCCCGACCGCGCCCGCATCGAGACCCTGGTGTGGTGAGCTTCAGAGGCGTTTGAACATCGCCACGTGCGGGATACCGGCTTCTTCAAACGGCTCGCCCAGCACCGTGAACCCCAGGCGGGCGTAGAAGCCTTCAGCACTGCGCTGCGCGTGCAGCACCACCTCGGCATCACCGCGCTCGCGGGCGGTCTCCATCAGGGCCAGCAGCACATCGCGCCCCAGGCGCCCGCCGCGCAGGGTGCGGTCCACCGCCATGCGTCCGACCTTGGAGCTGCCCGGTTCGTGGGGCAACAATCGGCCCGTGGCCAGGGGTCGGCCCAGGCGGTTGTAGGCCACGGCGTGCACGGCGGTGGCATCGGCGGCGTCCCATTCCAGTTCTTTGGGAATCTTTTGCTCTTCGACGAACACCGCTGTGCGCAGGCGCTGGGCATCGGCACCCAGCTCGCTCCAGGATCCCACGCGCACCTCGGTCACCGGTCCACCCGACTCGTAGCCACTGAGGATCTCGCGCAACACAGCCGGCACCGGGCGCGAGGTTTGCGAAGCCGGATCGGCAAAGACGTAGACGATTTCACTGCTGATCAGGTGTTCGTCGCCGCGGAAGATCGCGCCGGTGAAGGTGATGGACGAGGTGCCGACACGGCTGCACTTCATGGCCACCTCGATCTGGTCGTCGGCCCGGGCCGAGGCGTGGAACTCCACCGTGGCCTTGACAACGTACAGATCGCCGTCGAGCTGGTGCATGGTTTCCTGGTAGGGCAGCCCGAGCACCCGCCAGTAGTCGGTGATGGCGGTGTCGAAGTACATCAGGTAATGCGCGTTGAAGACGATCTTCTGCATGTCCACCTCGGCCCAGCGCACACGCAGGCGGTGAAAGAAGCGGAAATCGGTGCGTTTCAAGCTCATGTCATGTGTCCTGGAAGGCTTGGCGCAGGGCCCGGGCTGCGTCGTTGTGGGCGGTCAGGGCCTGGGGAATGGCCCGACCGAAGTTGATGAAACCGTGCACCACACCGGCGTAGATCTCGATGTCCACCGGGACGCCGGCGTGCCGCAGGCGGTCGGCGTACATCACGCCTTCGTCGGTGAGCGGATCGCATTCGGCCAGGCCGATCCACGCCGGCGCCACGTCGTCGAGCTCGCGCACATGGCCTTGTTCGTCCACGCCATCGAGTGGCGCGAAACGCCAATCGTCTCGGTCGGCGGCGCTGCGCAGGTAGTGGCCAAAGAAATAGCGGATGTGGGGCTCCTCCAGCAGGAAGCCCTCGGCGAACGCGGTGTGCGACGCCGTGTCTTGATGCCCCACGCAACCGGGGTAGTAGAGCAACTGCATCGCCAGCGGCACGCCCGCGTCTCGCGCGGCGATCGCTGTCACCGCGGCCAGGGTGCCGCCGGCGCTGTCGCCACCGACGGCGATGCGCTTCGGGTCCAGTCCGAGCGCCTGGCACTGCGCGCGCAGGCCCTGCAGGCTGTCCCAGGCATCAAACACCGCGGTCGGAAATTTCCAGTCGGGTGCCAGTCGGTAGTCCACCGACACCACCGCGCAATGGGCCAGGTGCGCCAGGTGCCGGCACAGCGCCGCGTGGGTGGCCACGCTGCCCACCGTGAAACCGCCGCCGTGGAAATACAGCAGCACCGGCAGAGCGACCTCGCTGGCGGGTGCAAACAGCTGCGCACCGAGCTCGGCACCATCGCGCGCCGTGAAACGCAGGTCTTCCACACGGGCCAGCTTATGCGACGGGATCTCCAGCACACTGGCCCCGGCCTCGTAGGCCAGCCTGGCCTGGGCGGGTGTCAGTGCGTGCAGGGGCACATGACCGGCGCGCGCGATGCGCTCCAGCACATGGCGCATGGCCGGCGTGAGCAGCGAGCGGGGATCGGGGTGGTGAGACATGGACCCCCCGATTGTCGCGGGGCTCGCTGCCGGATGGCACATCGCAAACCGAACGGCCTGTCTTGTGGGTGACGGCCCGCGGGTTGACGCCATAGGTGGATTGGGGGCCCGGCCGTATAGTTTTTGGACGCAGAAAAACCACCACGGAGACCGCCTTGGCCCAGATCCTCTACATCACCAACATCCTGATCGACTTCGGGGTGCTTTCGCAGTTGCAGGCCGAGTGCGAGCGCGTGGGCATCCGCCGCCCGCTGATCGTCACCGATGCCGGCGTGAAGGCCGCGGGTTTGCTGGACAAGGCCACCGCCGCCCTGCCCGGCTTGCAGCCCGCGGTGTTCGACCAGACGCCGTCGAACCCGACCGAGGCCGCCGTGCGCGCCGCGGTGGCGGTGTACCAGTCGCAAGGCTGCGACGGACTCATTGCCTTGGGTGGCGGCAGCGCCATCGACTGCGCCAAAGGCGTGGCCATTGCCTGCACGCACGAAGGCCCGCTCAAGACCTACGCCACCATCGAAGGCGGCTCGCCGAAGATCACCGATCGCGTGCCGCCGCTGATTGCCGTGCCCACCACGGCGGGCACCGGCAGCGAGGTCGCGCGCGGCGCCATCGTGATCGTGGACGATGGCCGCAAGCTCGGTTTCCACAGCTGGCACCTGGTGCCCAAGACCGCGCTGCTCGACCCCGAGCTCACGCTGGGCTTGCCGCCCATGCTCACCGCCGCCACCGGCATGGACGCCATTGCGCATTGCATGGAAACCTTCATGGCGCCGCCATTCAACCCACCGGCCGACGGCATCGGTCTGGACGGTCTGGCGCGCGGCTGGGCGCACATCGAGCGCGCCACCAAAAATGGCCAGGACCGCGACGCGCGTTTGAACATGATGAGCGCGAGCATGCAGGGCGCGATGGCGTTTCAAAAAGGCCTGGGCTGCGTGCATTCGCTCAGCCACAGCCTGGGTGGCGTCAACCCGCGCCTGCACCACGGCACGCTCAATGCGGTGTTTCTCCCCGCCGTGATCCGCTTCAACGCCGAGGCCGAGTCGATGAAGAAGGACAACCGCCTGCAGCGCATGGCGCACGCCATGGGCCTGAGCAGCGGGGGTGATGTGGCCGAAGCGGTCACCGACATGAACGCCCGCCTGGGCCTGCCCACGGGTCTGGCCGCCATGGGTGTGACACCCGATCTGTTCGACAAGGTCATCGAAGGCGCCATGGCCGACCACTGCCACAAGACCAACCCTCGCCTGGCCACCGCCGACGACTACCGCGCGATGCTGCAGGCCGCTCTGTAACACCGCCCCTGCCCAACCGGGCAGCCCTGGTTTCGTGTGCCGCGACAGCTGGCTGTCGCGGCTTTTTTTCGCCCGTTGCACGGGCGTTGCGGCGGCTTCCGCAGCCCTCTTTTGGGGCGTTTCCGAGTCATCGATTCATGAGCGTTTCATAACCTGTTCGTCAATCCTCGACGGTTTGATTGCCGCAGACTGATCTCACTGAATTCGATGCCGCCCAGTATGAAACAGCCCGGCTGGGTGCAGGGCCGCTGGGCGGTTGCATCTGAATGGAGTTCAGACAACCCACCACCAGGACAGATCATGACATTCGCATCTTTCTTGAACGCCACCGACACCGCGCTGACCGCCCGGGAGACCGAGATCCTCGACTTCATTGCCCGGGGCCTCACCTCCAAACAGATCGCCCGGGAACTGAACATCAGCCCCTACACGGTGAACACGCACCGCGACAACCTGCGCCGCAAGCTCGGCGCGCACAACGGGGCGCAACTCGCCTCTTGCCGCGCCACGCTGTCGTCGTTCAAGGCCTCGGGCGAAGCGTCCATGGCAACCAAGTTCTGATCCCGCCGACCGCCCCACCCCACTTCTCAGGAGTCCTTCATGTCGACCACCATCCCGTATTCGCCTTCGCTCGTGCTGGGCAGCATTGTCGAGCCCGCAGCCATGGACAACCTGCTGGCGATTTCGGCCACGCAGACGCCGATCGACGCCGCACAAGAGACGCTCAACTCCTTCATTGCCATGAAACGCAGTCTGGAGATGACGGTTCAGGAGCTGATCAACATGGGCCTGGATCCCAAGGATCTGTTGAAAAAAATCGAGGAGGTCGGCGCCGACGTGGACAAGGCCGCCACCGCCTACGCCACGGTGCGGCTGGAGCAGGAACTCAAGCTGCAACCCCTGCGCGCCAAGATGCAGATCGTCAACGCCAATGTGGAGAGCCCGATCGACTACAACCGCACCCAGATCAAGACCATGGCGCTGGCGGCCGACTCCCTGAAGATGGACGCTCAGTTCTTCACGTTCGACGACAACGCCGAGAACGACAGCGACACGCTCTCCAACATCAAGTCGTACGTGAGCGCGGCCACCTCGTTTCTGGGTCAGGGTGTTTCGTTCGACATGGCCAAGACCGCCGTGAACCAGGTCGAGAAACAGCGCCAGATGCACAAGATCTCCGGAACGCTGGTGCTCACCGCCACCTGCACCCACAAGGAGGCGCAGGTGCTGGCACCCTTCTGCCTGGATGTGGACAAGGCCATTCGCGTGTGGAACCAGCTGTTCCCCGGCGCGAAAGACAAGATCCGCATGGACGAGACCACCATGCGCCAAATTGCCGAGAACGAAGGGACCACCGCCGAGAAGTCGTTCAACATCATTTCGGGTTCCTCGCTGGGATCGAGCTTTGTGGGCATGGTGCACGTGCTCAACACCGAAGACACCACGACCAGCCAGGACGACGAATCGCGCGCCAAGGACATGAAAGGCACGCTGTCACTGGGCTCGGCGATTTCTTCGCTCAAGGGCGGCTTCGGGGTCGACAAGAACTTTGCCCAGGACGTCAAGCGCCTGCTGAGCACCCAGAACATCACCTCCCACGTCACCCTCATCACGGCGGGCTTCATTCCCACGATCAAAGCCAACCAGGTGGCGCTGGGTGTGAAGCAGTTCGCCAACTTCGACCCGTCGGACATGATGACCAGCCTGGCCAAGCTCTCCGACTTCACCTCCGCCGACCGCACCTCGCTCCAGCAGGCGGCCACGGCAGCCCGCACCAAGGGCGAGTTCGTGGCCCTGAAGACCGCCAGCATCGAGAGCGTGATGCAAAGCCTGGCCAAGCTGGACGACGGTCAAAACAGCATGCTCGACATCGCCTCCATGGTGGTGGCCTTCGAGGACTACGTGAACACCGCTGCGGCCGCCACGCCCGAGGCCGCCATCGGCGTGCCGATCAACTACTACCTCAAGCCCATCACCCGCGCGCAGCTGGCCGAGATGTGGGTCTCGAAGTACTACCCCAACAAGTACCTCGACATCCAGGGCGACGACACACCCCGCCCCAAGAAAGACGCGGCAGCCACCAGCTGAGCGCACCGGTCCCTGACACGCGCGCCCAGTCCCCCGACCAACCCCCTCCCGGAGCCATCCCATGCCATCCTCCATTCCCTACTCGCCCTCCCTCGTGCTGGGCAGCGTCGTTCACCCCGCCGCCATGGAAACCTTGCTGGCCATGTCGGCCCTGCAGGCACCGGTCGATGCGGCACAGGACACCCTCAACTCGTTCATCTCGCTCAAGCGCGGCCTGGAAATGACCGCCAGCGAGCTGGTGAACATGAACATCGACCCGAAGAATCTGGTCGCCAAGATGCCGCAGGTCAACGCGGACCTGGAGAAAGCCGCTGTTGAGTACGCCACGGTCCGCGTGCAGCAGGAGCTGCAGATGCAGCCGCTGCGCGCCAAGGTGCAGCTGGTCAACTCGGGCGTGGAAAGCCCGATCGACTACCAGCGCACCGTGCCCAAACAAATGCCGCTGGCGGCGGACACATTGAAGATGGACGCCCAGTACTTCTCGTTCGACCAGAACGAGCAGAAGGCGCAGAACACCATCTCCAACATCCAGCGCTTCATCAGCTTGGCCGGCTCCGAGATCGACAAGAGCGCCGCGTTCGAGGTGGCGCAATCCGCCGTCAAGCAGATCAACCGCCAGCGGCAGATGCACAAGATCGCCGGCACCCTGGTGCTCACCGCCAACTGCACGCACCGGCAGGCCACGGTCCTGGCGCCCTTGTGCCTGGATGTGGACAAGGCCATCCGGGTGTGGAACCAGCTGTTTCCCGATGCCAAGGACAAGATCAAGGCCGACGCCAGCACGATGGCGCAAATCGCGAAGCAGGAAGGCACACCCGGCGAGAAGTCTTTCAACATCATCTCCGGTGCCACCTACGGCTCCAGCTTCGTGGGCATGGTGCACATCCTGCGCAAGGAAACCACCGCCACCAGCGAACAGATGGAGTCCGACGTGGGCGAGCTGCAGATCATGGCGGAGAGGAAAGACTGGCTGAGCGCGGCCAGTGGTTCACTGGGGGTTGAGGACACCGAAAGCGACGACGAAAAGAGCATCACCAGCCGCCAGGAGATCACCTCGCATGTGACGGTGATCACCTCGGGCGTGATCCTGGGCATGGCCTCCACCGATGTGCAGATGGCGGTGAAGACCTTCGCCACCGAAGAAGGCAAGACCACCATGGACGCGCTCGCCGCCATGTCCAACACCGCCAACACGGGTGTGCAGTCCATGCAGACCCTGGCCGCCAGCGCGCGCTCGGGCCAGGAGTTCACCGAGCTGCAGGCCAACACCGTGACCAGTGTGTTGAGCAAGCTCGGCGAGATCCAGGGCATGAAGGTCAAGGTGCTCGACGTGAACTCCCTGATGACCGCTTTCGACAACTACGTCGAGGCGGCCCGCAAAGGCGGCATTGGCGTGCCGATCAATTACTACCTCAAACCCATCACCCGCACGCAGCTGGCGCAGATGTGGGTCAGCAAGTACTACCCCGACAAGTTCCTCGAGATCCAGGGTGACGACAGCGCTGCCGCAGCGGCCGCCGCGCCCCAGTGAGGGAGAGGCTGAATGACCGCCAACGAACTCGCTGCGCTGACCGGTCGCTCCGCGGACGAGGTGGCGCCCTGGGTCTCGCCGCTGCAGGCCGCCATGACCGAATTCGACATCAACACGCCCGCCCGCGAGGCGGCGTTTCTGGCGCAGATCGTCCACGAATCGGACGGCCTGCGTGCGGTGGAAGAATGCCTCAGCTACAGCGCCCGGCGCCTGCCCGAGGTGTGGCCCAGACACTTCTTTCTGCCGCCGGACGACGCCAACGGCCGGCGGGACGCCACACCGTTTGAACACCACCCCGAGGCGCTGGCCAACGTGGTCTACGCCGACCGCATGGGCAACGGGCCCGAGAACAGTGGCGATGGCTGGCGTTTCCGGGGGCGGGGACTCATCCAGCTGACCGGGCGCCATCTGTACACCGAGGCCGGCGCCGCCCTGCAGCTCGACCTGGTCAACCAGCCCGACGACTTGCTGCAACCCGACGCCGCCGCCCGGGTCGCTGGCTGGTACTGGCAACGCATCGGTGGCAATGGCCTGGCCGATCCCGCGACACAACAGTCATTCGCACAATTGACCGAGGCGATCAACGGCGGGCTCATCGGTGAAGACCACCGCGAGCAGCTGTGGAAACAGGCGCAGACGCTCCTGTCCGCCGCTGCCTGACCACCCTCACACCTGAAAGGGGTGAACGCATGGACCGTGTTCTTCTCCTGGCGCTGGCGCTTCTGCTGGCAGGGACGTCGCCTGTGGCCGGTGCGCAATCACCGTCGGCCAAGGCGGTGTCCCCGGCTCCTCCGGCGCTTCCCACACCCCATGTCACCGCGATCGTGGGTGAACTGGAGGTCGACCGGATCATCGAAGTCCACGTCGATCAACTCGAAGACTGGAACCTGGCCCTGGGCGGACCGGCTGCCACCCACGCAGGGCCCGCGTCGTTGCATCCGGCCTGGCAACTGGTGCCCTACCTCAACGGGCGCGCCCTGTCCGGCGTGACGCCACTCGCGGTGGACCTGGGGCGGGGTCGCGTGCAGTTCCATCTGCGCATCACCGAGCGCAACCGAGACACGTGGACGCACCTGCTCAGCCCCCTGACCTTCCAGCGCGCGGTGCAGTTCAGCGTCGGGCTGGAGCAGGTCGATCCGTTCCCGACCGACTTCACCCAGGCCAGCCAACGCGCATGGCTCACGGTGATCAACTGGCGCTGGCTGCTCACCGCGGTGCTGATCGTGGCCGGGATCACCCTGGCCTTCTGCGCCCTGGCCATGCACACCACGCTGCTGATGGAGCGCTACCGACTGCCGGGGGGCACGCTGTCGCACCGCTTCAGCCTGGCCAAGGTGCAGCTGGCGTTGTGGTTCTTTGTGATCTTCGGTGCCTTCCTGGTGATCTGGCTGGCCACCGGCAACTTCGACACCTTGAACAGTTCCATCCTCTCCACGCTGAGCATCAGCGCGGGGACGGCATTGGGTGACACGTTTGTGAAAGCCACCGGGCCGACCACGGCGGCGTCGCCGCTGCCCGAGAACGACATCGACACCTTTCGCGCGCCCCACTGGACGGCCCGCCGGTTCATGCGCGAACTGGTCTCCGACGACGAGGGTTGTTCCATCTCGCGCTTTCAGATGCTGGCGTGGACGGTTGCGCTGGTCATCGTGTTTCTGGCCGATGTCTTTGACGATTTGCAAATGCCCGTCTTCGGACCCGAGCTGCTGTACCTGCTGGGCTTGAGCACCGGTACCTATGTGGCCCACCGCCTGCCCGAAATGCAGCGCGATCGCCAGCGGCAAGCTCCGGCCTGAGCCGCGCATCCCACACCGCGCGCCGAGTCGCGGGCATGGATGACCCTTAGGTCCATGCACCGATGGCACACTGAGTTCCAACGTTCTATAAAGTCATACCCATTGAGTAAAGGAATATCCATTTGTTGCTAATTTTTGCTTGACAAGGCTGCCTGGCTTCACCAGCCGAGGCCGAAGCATCCTTGGCAATGCGCTTGCGCACAGCATTCTTGAACCGTTGCGTCGAAAACTCGAAGAAGTGGAGACATGGCATGGCGAATCGTCCACAAGGAACCCAAGATGACGGAAAAAAGCAGCGCCTGGAGGGAGGAGTACCACTTCGCCAATTGCGTGATTCGCAGCGACACAAGGGAGCTTTTGCGGGACGGGGTGGCGCAGAAAATCGAACGTCGCTCCTTTGACCTCATCCTGTACCTGCTCAAACTGGAAGGGCGGGTCGCCAGCAAAGACGAACTGCTGGAGCATGTGTGGGGCAACCACTTCGTTTCAGAATCGGTGATCGCGCAGAGCATCATGAAAGTGCGCAAGGCCCTGGGCATCAGCGGCAAGGAGCCGGGGCCCATCAAGACCATCCACCGCGTGGGTTACCGCTTTGCCAGCGAGGTGCGAAAGGCCATTCATCCCCTGGCGTCTGCGTCCTCATCCACCGAGGTGTCGCCGCGCCCCCCAGGCGCGACGCGCATCCTGTGGCTGCCCACGGATTGCAGTCTGCCCCGCGAGGACCTGTCGTGGGTTCGCTACGGTCTGATGTCCGTTGCCAGCCATGTGCTGCACGGCCATGGCGTGCCCACCGTGCCCGCCAGCGAGGCCATACGCGTGCACGAATCGATGGAGAACGATGGCATTCTCTGGGGCGAAGACCACAGACCCGTCATCCGTGAGGTGGGCATTCCGGTGGTGCGAAGCCGGCTGACGGCCCACGCCGATCAGTTCCGGCTCGAATGGTGGATGCAGATCGACGGCGTGGGCCATGGCAACCAGATCGAAGGCCTCGCACCCGCCGAACTCGCCCTGCGGGCCGCGCGCGAGGTGGCGCTCATCACCCGCATGCGGTCGGGGTTGCAGCCCATCCCGGGCCAGGAGGACCGATTCTGGGCGGATGCGTGCCAACTGGTGTCGCTGGCCGTGTCCCTGGATCAGGCGGACAAGGCCCTGCCGCTGATGGCGGTCTGTGTCGACCTGCCCGGTTGCCCGCTGCCGATCTGGGCCGAATACCTGCTGGTGATGGCCCAGAGCGCAGACGCCACCACGCCCGCGTGCGCTCGACGCATGGCGCAACTGGCCATCCAGGCCGGTGATGGCGCACACGAGGGGTGGGCCCGGCTCTGTGAGGCGTTGTACAGCCTGTACCAGCATCACACGGAACAAGCCGTCGAGCAGGCCCTGGGCGGCGTGGCCCTGGTGCGCCGTGCGGCAGCCCATGCGCGTCATGCCAGGGCCCTGCTGCTGGCTTCGCAAGTGCTGGCCACCGCTGGCAAAGCCAACGAAGCGAACGCCCTCTGGTGCGAGGCCGCATCGCTGGTCAGCCAGTCGCCCTCGCCCGATCTGGTCTGCCGCATGCATCTGTTGAGGTGCGAGCTGGATCACCTGGCCCTGGGGCAGATGGCCAGTGGTGAAACCCATCCCGGCGTCGATCCGGTCGCCTGCGCGCGTTGGCTCGGGCAGGCGCCCACCACCGCCTGGCTTCAGGTTCTGAACGGTCTTCAGGCCTGCGCACGGGGCGAGTGGGAAATGTGCCGCCGACAACTCGAAGTGGGTCTGAAAGCTGGCGAACGGGGTGGGTCTGCGCTGGCGCGTCTGTTCGCGCACCTGCAGCTGGGCAGTCTTCACGCCCGCAGCGACGATCAGGCGGGCCTGAACGCCAGCGTGAGCGCGGTGGAGCACCTGGCGCTGCGCCAGATCCCGATGGGCAGCGCGGTGTGCCTGTGGTTGCAGGCGCGCCGCTGTTATCTGGCGGGCGATCCGGTCAAGGCACTGGCGCTGGCCGAATCCGCCATGGAAGACATGGCCGACTTTGGCGTGTGGTGTTCCGAGGACCACTGGCTCTTTGTGGCCCAGCTGGCGCTGGTGGCGGGCAACCGGCGTTCGGCCCGGACGCTGCTCGAGCGCCTGCAGACCCGGCACGCGAGCCGGCCACTCCAACCCAGGCAAGCCACCGCGCTGGCGGTGGAAGGCATGGTGGAGTACGCCGAAGGCAACGCCAGCAAGGCCCTGTTGCTGTTCGAGCAAGCGTGCCGGCTGGCCCGAGGCACCCTGATGTCCAACATCCTCCTGTTCGGCCACACCTGGCTGGCCCTGATCGACGGGCGCAATCCCACCCCCGCCCAGCTGGCGCCTGCCGGCCAATGGGTGGATGCCACGCGCGAAGGCCGGCACCTGCGCGCCTTGCTGCTGAACAAACCTTACTGGGCGATCGCCCAGCGGCAGCATCCCGTGCTCTTGGGCACCGCCGCGCGCCTGATGACCCACCACGTTGCCGACGTGGGCGATCAGGGCCAATCAAGTTACGCGCACTACCTGCCGTTGCCTGTGTGATGCCGGGGTTTTGCATCCAGCCCTTGTCGGCAGAAGACGCTGCCGGGTTCGCGGCGTTCGAGCGCGACAACCGCGGGCCTTTCGAGCAATTCAACGAGCCCCACCCCCAGCGCTACTACAGCGCGGCCGGGCTGGCGCGGGCCTTCTGCGAACTGCTCGCCCGCCAGGACCCCGACCGGTACGTCACCCGGGTGGCCGTGCTCCCGGGGTCGTCGCGCTGGGTGGGCACGGGCAGTCTCTCGGTTCACCCGCAGCGCTCAGGCACCGTCGGCGTGGTGGTTTACCAAACGGATCGGCAGCACTGGCGCCAGGGCGTCGCCCGTGCCCTGCTGTCACACCTCATCGATGAGGCCCATGCGCTGAGCCTGGCCCGAGTGGACGCCCTGATCGTCAGCGACAACACGGTCTCGCTGCACCTGCTGCGCCGCGCCGGCTTCAAGGCGGCGGGCTGGAGTTTGCCCGCCGCCCTGCTGCGGGGCCCGGTCGACTGCCTGCAGCTGAGCCGCCCCTTGCGCGGTGCCGTCGGGCCGGTCCTGTCGGGCTCCCACGTGCACCTGTCCGCGTGACTCGGCCAGCTCCACCTGCCGCTGGCGCTCGGCGAGCTGCGCCTTGTCCTGCGGGCTGCGCTGATCGTGGCAATGCGGACAGCTCACGCCCTTGACATAGTGCGGCGATGCCTTCTCCGCAACGCTGAGCGGCCAGCGGCACGAGCGGCACAGCTCGTGAGGCCCCGGCTGCAAACCATGACCCACGCTCACCCGCTCGTCGAACACGAAACAGTCGCCCTGCCAGGTGCTTTGCTCGGGCGGGATTTCTTCCAGGTACTTGAGGATGCCGCCCTCGAGGTGGTAGACCTCATCAAACCCGCGCATCTTCATGAGGGCGGTGGACTTTTCGCAGCGGATGCCGCCGGTGCAGAACATCGCCACCCTGGGTTTCCTGCCGTCCTGCAAGGCCGGCTGCGCGTCCAACCAGGCGGGCAGTTCGGTGAAGGTCTTGATGTTCGGGTTGACTGCGCCCGCGAAGGTGCCGATGGCCACCTCGTAGTCGTTGCGGGTGTCGATCACCAGCACGTCCGGGTCGGCCAGCAGGGCGTTCCAGTCCTGGGGTTTCACGTACTGGCCCACGGTCTTGTTCGGGTCCAGGCCGGGCACGCGCAGGGTGACGATTTCTTTCTTCAAACGCACCTTCATGCGGTGAAACGGCGGGTGATCGCTCCACGACTCCTTGTGGGGCAGGCGGGCCAGGCGCGCGTCGGCGCGCAGGTGCGCCAGCACCGCACGCACCCCGGCTTGCGACCCGGCGATGGTGCCGTTGATGCCCTCGCGCGCGATCAGCAGCGTGCCCTTGACGCCGTTCGCCTCGCAGCAGGCCTGCAGCGGTTCGCGCAGGTCGGCGAAATCGGGCAGATCGACGAACTGGTAGAGGGCTGCGGTGAGGAAGCGGTGGGCGTTGGGCTCGACGGACATCTTGCGATTATCCCCCTGCCCCACGCCCTCACAGCGGCTGCAATCGGCCCGGGTCGGGCCGCTCAAGCCACCGCGCGAACTCGTCAGCCAATTGCTGGCTGGCGGCGGTGGCGCCTTGCCAGGCCTTCATGCGCCCGGCCAGGTCGGGCCCGTAGCGGGTGAAGTCCTGGCGGTCGGGCAACTTGGCGTTGGGCAGGCTCTTCACCCAGGCCGGGTCGGGCGCAAGCACCAGCATGTTGTCCAGCGCAGCGCTGCTGCGGTGCCGGCTCTTCCAGGCCTTGTCGAGCCAGCCCGGTACCACCGCTTGCTGGAAGTGCGGGTACAGCACGATCGGCGCCGTGGCGGGCGCCTGGTAGTGCAGGTGCAGGTGGTAGTCGGTGATGCCGCCGTCCCAGTAAGCCCCGGGCGGCGCGCCCGCAATGCCGTGCACCGGGCGCAGCACAAACGGGATGGAGCAGCTGGCCTGCAGCGCGTCCATGAAGTTGGCGTCGGTGAGCAACACCTGGCGGGTGCGGAAATCCTGCGTGGTGAACGGCAGTTCGGCGCTGGTGGAAAACACCACCCGCTCCAGCCAGGCCCCCAACGCCTTGCGGTGCAAGGCATTGGCGGCAAACGCGCCCAGGTAGCCCAGCGGGGTGCGCAAGCGACCCTCGCGGGCCAGCACGTGCCGACCGCGCGAGGTGACGATGTGCAGGTGGTAGCGCGGGTGGTTCAGCACCTGAGGGACGCGTCCGCCGTAGAACAGCACCAGGCTGTCGCCAAACTGCTCGCTCACCTGGTCGGGCGTGGGGCGCTTCTGGCCCGGGGGCACGGCGTAATGTTGGGCGATGTAATCGCGCTCCAGGCGCTCGAATCCAGCCACCGGATCGTGCAGGCAGGCCGTGGCCATGCGCCACGCACCAATGGAGGCGCCGACCAGCTGCACCGGTTGGCGGCTCTGTGGCAACCACTGGCCGAACAAGAAACGGTCCAGGGGCCCGAGGATCAGACCCTTGGGCCCACCGGCAGCAGCGGGAATGATGCCCACGTCCTGCGGGCGAAGACCGTGCTGCTCGATGTGCTGGCGGGCGCGCGGGCCGGCGTGAAGGCGAAGGGCTTGCATGGGCTGCGATTGTGTCGCAGCCGACCCTCACGACGTGACGCGGTCGCCCGGGGCGTCTTCAACTTCGGTGATCTCGGTGTGGCGTGAGAGGGAGGGAATCTCTTCGGCCACCACGCTGTCGGGATCGATCCCGAGCACCAGACCCACGGGATCGGGGTAGGTGTTGATCAGCAGCTCGGAGCGCATGGCCTGTTCTTCTGCGCGGGCACGCCAGGAGGCGATGTGGATCACGCCGGCGATGGGCTCGTAAACCTCGTTCTCGAACGGCGCCGTCTGATGCTCGATCGCGTTGATCATCCGTTTGGGGAAATTCCACTCGCGCGCCAGGGCCGCCCCCACCTCGGCGTAGCTGTAGCCAAACAGACCGCGCTCGGCGACCGAGCGCTTGAGGTCGAGCATCGGCACGCTGCGGTCCAGATCGATCATGGCTTCGGGCATGCCCACGTGCATCACCAGCTCACCAATGCCGTGGATCAGACCGGCGGTGAAGGCCGTGTTCTCGTCAATGCGGATCGGCAGCGCGATGTAGCGCGAGAGGTTGGCGGTGTTGAGGCTGTAGCGCCAGAACTGGTTGAGGTTGACGCCGCCCACCGCGTGAAAACCTTCGCCCAGCGAAGCGGCGATCACGAGCGCGCGCACCTTGATGAGGCCCAACACGTGGATGGCTTCTCGCGCGTTGGAGACCGATCGGTGCAGGCCAAAGAATGCGGAGTTGGCGGTCTTGAGCAGCTTGGCGGTGAGGACCGGATCGTCTTCGATGTAAGACGCGGCCAACATGGCGTCGACGTCTTCCTGGTCGAAAGTCTCGATCAGTTTGCGCACCACCTTGGGGGCCGACGGCAGGGCGTCGGGCCGTTTCAGAAGCTTCTCGAGTTGCATGTCTTTTCCCCGCCTTGATTGCCGACCCGAATGGGGTTTGCTGCCTTTTTTATCGCCTGAAAAGCCGCGCACTTGAGGTCTTTTTCAGTCAATGAACGCACCCAGCGCCTGGCTGAACGACCACTCCGACGGGTCCTTGCCGAGCACGCTGTCCAGGTCGAGGCCGAGGGAGAGGCCCACCAGGTCGGGAAAGGTGGCGACGAGGCCGTTTTCGTCGAGCTGGATTTCCTCGGCGCGCGCGCGCCACGAGGCCAGGTGCAGCACGCCACCCAGGGGGTCGTAGGACTCTCCCTCAAACGGGCTGATCTGGTTGTTCAGGGCGGAGACGATGGTGGTGGGGAACTGCCACTTCTCGGCCATGCCCGCGCCCACCTGGGCGTAGGTGTAGCCGAACACCGACATCTCGGCCTGCGCGCGGTTCAGGTCCAGCGGTGGTGTGCCCATGTCCAGCGGGCCAACCAGATCGGGCATGGCGATGTGCATGATCAGGTCGCCGATGGCGTGGATCAGGCCAGCGGTGAAGGCGTTGCTCTCGTTCTGGCGCAGCACGCCGGCGAGCGATTTCGAAATGTCCGCCACGCGCAGGCTGTAGCGCCAGAACTGGGGCAGGTTGACCCCGGGCACGTTCTTGAAGCTGGAACCCAGCGCCGCGGCCATCACCAGCGAACGCACGTGGGTCATGCCGAGCATGGCCACGGCTTCTTCGGCACTGCCGATCTTGCGGCTCACCCGGAAAAAGGCGGAGTTGGACAGGCGCAGCACCCGCGTGGTGAGCGACGGGTCCTGGGATATCAGGTCGGACACGCGCTTGGGGCTGGGGTCGTCCTTGTTCATCTCTGCCAGGAGGTCGGACACGGTGCGCGACATGGCCGGCAGTGCACGGGGAAAGTTCAGCAGGGCTTCGAGTTGCATGGGGTGAAGTCCGGTGGCAGCGTGGGGTCGTTGCGGGCAATGACCTGTTGCTTGCCCGTTCCATGGTGTATCGGCGCCAACACCAGCGACTTGAGCCCCCAACGCGCCCTGAGCTGGCCGGATGCCACCGGCCAGCCTCAGCCCTTGCGGTCTTTGCCCGAGCCCTGCAGCCGGGCGAACGCCGAGGCCATGGCCGAGGGCACCGCGGTTCCCGAGCCGCCCGAGGTGCTGCGGGCATCGGAGCGACCCGATCGGACCGGCTCGAAACGGTTCTCGCGCGGGCTGCCGCCCTGCCCTGCGCTGCGTCCCGGCGCACCCACTGGCGCATCGCCCAGTTTCATCGACAGGCCGATGCGCTTGCGGGCCACATCCACCTCCATCACCTTGACCCTGACGATGTCCCCGGTCTTGACGATTTCACGCGCGTCGTTGACGAACTTGTGCGCCAGCTGGCTCACATGCACCAGCCCGTCCTGGTGCACACCGAGGTCGATGAAGGCGCCGAACTGGGCCACGTTGCTCACCGTGCCCTCCAGGATCATGCCCTCGCGCAGGTCGCTGATGTCGTCCACGCCGTCGTTGAAGCGCGCCACCTGGAAGTCCGGGCGCGGGTCGCGGCCGGGCTTTTCCAGCTCGCCCAGGATGTCCTTGACCGTGATCACACCGAAGCGCTCGTTGGCGAACAGCTCCGGGCGCAGGGTTTTGAGCATGTCGGCCCGGCCCATCAGATCGGCCACCGGCTTGCCGGTGGTCTTCATGATCTGCTCGACCACGCTGTAGGTTTCCGGGTGCACGCCGGTCATGTCCAGTGGGTTGTCGCCACCCCGGATGCGGAGAAAGCCCGCGCTCTGCTCGAAGGTCTTGGCGCCCAGGCCGGCCACGTCCATGAGCTGCTGCCGGTTTTTGAATGCGCCGTGCGCCTCGCGCCAGCGCACCACGGCCTTGGCCACGCTGCCCGAGAGGCCCGACACCTTGGACAGCAGCGGCACGCTGGCGGTGTTGAGGTCCACACCCACACCGTTCACGCAATCCTCGACCACCGCGTCCAGCGTGCGGGCGAGTTCGCTCTGGTTCACGTCGTGCTGGTACTGGCCCACGCCGATGCTTTTGGGGTCGATCTTCACCAGTTCGGCCAGCGGGTCCTGCAGGCGGCGCGCGATCGAGGCCGCGCCGCGCAGGCTCACGTCCACGTCGGGCATTTCCTGGGACGCGAATTCGCTCGCAGAGTAGACCGACGCGCCGGCCTCGCTCACCACCACCTTCTGGATCTCGGGCCGGGCCAACTGCTTCATCAGGTCGGCGGCCAGCTTGTCGGTCTCTCGGCTGGCGGTGCCGTTGCCGATGGCGATCAGGTTGACACCGTGTTTCTCGCTCAGCAGGCGCAGCGTGTGCAAGGCGCCGTCCCAGTCGCGCCGGGGTTCGTGCGGGTACACCGTGGCGGTGTCCACCAGCTTGCCGGTGGCGTCGACCACCGCCACCTTCACGCCGGTGCGGATGCCGGGGTCGAGGCCCATCACCACCTTGGGACCGGCGGGCGCGGCCAGCAGCAGGTCGCGCAGGTTGTCGGCAAACACCTTGATCGCTACGGTTTCGGCGCTCTCGCGCAGGCGGGCGAACAGGTCGCGCTCGCTGGAGAGCGAGAGCTTCACGCGCCAGGTCCAGGCCACGCATTTGCGCAGCAAATCGTCCGCCTTGCGGCCCTGGTGGCTCCAGCCCAGCTGCAGGGCGATGCGGCCTTCGGCCAACGAGATCACGGGCGCGGCCTTGCCGGAGGCCAATGGCGCCAACTCGGGTTCGGGCAGCACCAGCTTCGCATCCAGGATCTCCAGCGAGCGCCCACGGAACACCGCGAGCGCGCGGTGAGAAGGCACTCGCGAGATCGGTTCGTCGTAGTCGAAGTAGTCGCGAAACTTCGCCACCTCGGGCGCGTTCTCGTCCTTGCCGGCCACCAGCGTGCTCTTGAGCAGGCCCTCCGCCCAGAGCCATTCGCGCAGGTTCTGCAGCAGCGCCGCGTCTTCGGCCCAGCGCTCGCTGAGGATGTCGCGCACGCCATCGAGCACGGCGGGCACGGTGGAGAAGTCGGCGCCAGGCTTGCCGTCGTCCAACACCTCGGGCGGTTTCAGAAAAGCCACGGCCTCGGTGGCTGGATCCAGTGTGGGGTCGGCCCAGAGCTTGTCGGCCAGCGGTTCGATGCCGAATTCGCGCGCGATCAGGCCCTTGGTGCGCCGGCGTTGCTTGAACGGCAAATACAGGTCCTCCAGCTCCTGCTTGGTCGCGGCCAGCAGCACCGCGGCGCGCAGTTCCGGGGTCAGCTTGCCCTGCTCGTCGATGCTCTTGAGGATGGTCTCGCGACGCGCTTCGAGTTCGCGCAAGTAGTCCAGGCGAAACGCCAGTTCGCGCAGCTGGATGTCGTCCAGACCACCGGTGGCTTCCTTGCGGTAGCGGGCAATGAAGGGCACGGTGGCCCCGCCGTCGATGAGGTCCACGGCGGCCTGGACCTGGTGGACGCCCACCCGGATTTCCTGCGCGATTTGCGCAACGATGTTCTGCATCTTTTAACTCTGTTCGCCTCTGGGGCGCTTGTCGTGTGGTGGAAAAAGCCGGGGAGTGTGCCACACGCAGGGCGAGGGTCTTTTGTGCGTGCCGGGCGTTGGCGATGCCTGCTTTTTCATGAAACAGACATGACTTTTGTCACCAATTCCTGAGTTTGTGAATACGAAATACTTCACTTGAAGTATGGGTTGTTTTGATACCCCTACCTAGTATCTCAGCCAGTCCGACGCATCAACCGACACGAAGCCCGTCTCGCACCGTTGGTTCCGGTTTCCCAACTTGCTGGAGAGTTCATGAACAACTATTTCCGCCTCACCCGTTACTTCACCGTCACCAGCCTGGTGGCCTTTGGCGTGGTGGCTGCCACCCTGATGTATTTCGAACAGCGACAGTCTTCCTTCTTCCAGGAAGTCCAGTCCAACGAAGCGCAAATGCTCAGTGGCATTCAAAGCGATTTCGTGACCCGCGCCGATGCAGTCGCCCGGCGCGACCTGCTGGCGGTGAACGAGCAGGGCAACGTGAACTTGACACGGCTTTTCTCCAACGCGCTCTGGGCCAGCGACCTCACCCCGTACTTTGGCGAGATCGACTCGGTCGATTTCGCACCCTGCAGAGCCATGGCCGATGGGGTGGACGCTCAGGGCAAGGCGGGGGCAACGCCTGAGAAAAAGGCGTGCTTCAAACAGGTTGGTGAGAAGCTCAAGGCATTGAAGAGCTTTGCTCCGCTGGACGCACGGGTGCGCGAGGCCATGCAGGGCAGCACCATCTTCAAGATCAAGGTGTATGACTTGAGCGGTATCACGGTCTATTCGACCGAGCTGGCTCAGGTCGGCGAGGACAAGTCGGGCAACGGCGGCTGGAAGAGCGCGGCCCGCGACGGCAAGGCCATCAGCGAACTCACGTTCCGCGACAAATTCAGCGCATTGCAGGGTGTGGTGGAAAACCGCGACCTGATCGCCAGCTACTTGCCGGTTATCGAACCCGGCACCCAGAAGATCGTGGGGGTGTTCGAGGTGTATGCCGACGTGACTCCGTTCCTGGGCCAGATCAAGGCCACCTCGGGCGAATTCAAACAGGTGGCCCAAGCCAACCAGACCCGACTGGCCGAGCAGGCCGCCCTCAACCACTTGAAAGTGCAAAACAGCTCCAATCAGCAACTCGGTATCGTGGCGGGTCTGCTGGCACTGCTCTACGTTGTGCTGCTGAGCATCGTGCGCCGGGCTCAAACCGTGATCGAGCGCCAGGCGCGCGAGAGCGACGCCACCAAACAGCGCCTGGCGCAGTCGGAAAAAATGACGTCCCTGGGTCAGATGGTGGCGGGTGTGGCGCACCAGTTGAACACCCCGCTGGCGTTTTCCAAGAACAATGTTCTGATGTCGATCCAGTCGCTGGACCAGCTCGAAGGCGCTGTGCACCGGCAAATCCGCCACTCCATCTGCCGGACCGAAGCCGTGACCGAATCCGACACCGTGATGGAACCGCTGGATGAAGACAGACAGGCACGCGACCTCGCATCGGCCATGCTGGAGGTGCGCGAAGCGCGCGAGATGCTGAGCGACGTGCTCATGGGCATGGGACAGATGAACGAGCTGGTGGACAACCTGCGCAGCTTCACCCGCCTCGACCGCGCCCACACCGCCGAGGTGAATCTCAACGCCGCGCTGGGCAGCGTGTGCTACATCGCCAAGACAGTGATCTCGACCAAGATCACCGTGGAGCAGGCATTTCAACCGCTGCCCGCGATCAAGTGCAATGTGTCGCAGCTCAACCAGGTGTTCTTGAACCTCATCAACAACGCAGCACAGGCGATCGACGGCGCGGGCACGATCACAGTGGCCACCCGTGCCGATGCCCGACACATCACCGTCAGCGTGCGCGACACGGGTCGGGGCATTCCGGCCGAAGTCCTGCCCCACATTTTCGAAGCCTACTTCACCACCAAGCCGGACGGCGAAGGCACGGGACTGGGTCTGGCGATCGCCCGCAACATCGTGGAGGAGCACGGGGGCGACATCCACGTCAGCAGCGAAGTCGGCGTGGGCAGCGAGTTCCGCGTGCGCCTGCCCATCGACAAGGTGACCTGACCATGTCCCACGCTTCACTGCCCAAGGTGCTGTGCGTCGACGACGAGCCCGGCCTGCTGCGCTCGCTGCGCTGGTTGCTGCGCGGTCAGTACGACGTGGCGGTGGCCGCCAGCGGGCTCGACGCCCTGGCCTTGATGGGCGCCCAGAATTTCGATGTGGTCATCAGCGATCAGCGCATGCCCGGCATGACCGGCACCGAGTTTCTGGAAAGGGCCCGACGGGTTTCCCCGCGCAGCATCCGGCTGCTGCTCACCGGCTACTCGGACTTCAACGCGGTGCTCAGCTCGGTCAACGAGAGCGAAGTCTTCCGCTTCATCTCCAAACCCTGGGATAACCAGAAACTGCTGGAAACCGTGAGCGACGCGGCCAAGGTCGCCCGCATGACACAGGCTTCGTGGGTGGACTTTCAAGACACCGTGGGTGCCGATGGACCCGACGCATTTGACGAAGGCGTGCTGGTCTTCGACGGCGATGACAGCGCGGTTGCGCAGTGGCGCTCGGCCGTCAAGCGCGAGGGCAACATCGTCTGCACCGACGACATTGGTGAAGCGGTCAGCCAGCTCACCCGGCAAAAAGTGGCCGTGCTGATCACCGACATCCAGGGCGCACGCTCGCAGCAGATGGACCTGATCCGCGCGGTGCGGCGAAACCAGCCCGAGGTGGTGGTGATGGTCTACAGCCAGGAGCGCGACAGTGCCGTGATCGGCCGGCTGATCAACGAAGGTCAGATCTACCGCTTCATCGCCAAACCCGCTGGCGCCGAATACTTGAACCGCACGCTGCGGTCCGCCCTGGCCCGACACCGCCAACTGCTGGCGGAACCCGCACGCGTGATGCGCCACCGGACCCAGGTGTCTGAAGACCTCGACTTCGAACGGGACTTCGCGTCGGCCGCCAGTCAGATGCCCAAGACGATGCGCAAACCGCCCACGGGCGCTCGGGCCTGGTTGCAGCGCCTCTTCCGGTGAGCGCGCCGGGCAGTTGCATGCGCGCCCTCAATGGGCATCTCCACCCAGCGTGACCCAGGTCAGCGCCACGCCGATCAGCGCACCCGACGCCATGCCCACCACCATGGGCAGGGGTTTGCCGTTGGCAAACAGGCTCACGATGGCCATGGCGGCGGCGCCGCCCAACATCTGCAGCGTGCCCAGCAGCGCCGAGGCGGTGCCGGCGATGGCGCCGTGTTTCTCCAGCGCGAGCACCGAGGTGGTGGGAATCACCAGGCCCATGAAACCGCTGGCCACGAAATACAGCGCGATCAACACGGCAAGCTGGTCGCCGCCGGCGAGGTAGTAAATCAGGAGCACCGACATGGTCAGGCCCGAGGCACTGGCCGCCGCCTTCACCAGGCGCACCAGCCCGAAGCGCCGACCCAGCAGGGCGGTGAACTGCGAAGCACCGATGAAAGCGATGGCGTTGAACGAAAACGCCAGGCTGTATTGCACGGGTGTGAGGCCGTAATGGTTGATGAGCACGAATGGCGAGCCCGCCAGGTACACGAAGAAGCCCGCCATCGCCGTGGCGCCGATGCCCACCAGCCCCAGGTAGTGCCAGTCGCGCAGCAACAGCGCATAGGCCCGCAGAGCGCTGCCGAGGCTGCTCTCCACCCGCTCGGCGGCGCTGCGGGTTTCCTGCAGCGCGCTGTACACCAGCACCAGCCCGGCCACCGAGGCCAGGGCCACGGCCCAGAACACCCCACGCCAGCCGGTCAGCGCGATCACCCCGCTGCCCACCAGCGGCGCCAGGATGGGCGAGACGCTGAACACCAGCATCAGCAAGGACATCAGGCGCGCGGCTTCGGCGCCGGTGTGCAGGTCGCGCACCACGGCGCGCGGAATCGCCATGCCGGCGGCCGCACCCAGGCCTTGCAGAAAGCGCAGGACCACCAGGGTTTCAATGTCGGTGGCCAAGGCGCAGCCGATGCTGGCCAGCGTGAACAGGCCGAGGCCGAAATACAGCGGTGGCTTGCGACCCACCATGTCGGAGACCGGGCCGTAGAGCAACTGGCCCACGCCCAGCGCGAGAAAGAAGGCGGTCAGGCTGAGTTGCACGGGGGCGACTTCGGCGCCCAGGCTCCGCCCGATGTCGGGCAGCGCGGGCAGGTACATGTCGATGGCGAAAGGGCCAATGGCGGAGAGCAGGCCCAGGATCAGGGCCATCTTGAGGTAACGGGTGTTGAACATAGACCGGCATTGTCCCAGCCGGGCGAAAGCCGGCGGTCGATCGTGTCGCAGCACCTGGTCAGGGCGGTGAACACGTGCGTCACAATTTCGCGTTCCCCCCATCCACTCACCCGGAGTTCTCCATGGCCGTTGAAGGCAGCGCAGGCGATCTGCTCAAAGTTGTGACCCTGCTCGGCGCCGCGGTCGTGGCCGTGCCGCTGTTCAAGCGCCTGGGCCTGGGTTCGGTGCTGGGTTACCTGGCCGCGGGCCTGGCCATCGGACCGTTTGGCCTGGCGCTGATCAGCGACCCGGCGACCATCCTGCACACCGCCGAACTCGGTGTCGTGATGTACCTGTTTGTCATCGGGCTGGAGATGCAGCCTTCGCACCTGTGGAGCCTGCGACGCGCCATCTTCGGCCTGGGCAGCCTGCAGGTGGTGGTGTGTGGCCTGCTGCTCACCGGTGTGGGTCTGGCCTTCGGCTTCTCGTTGCCGGTGTCGTTCGTGAGCGCGATGGGTTTTGTGCTCACCTCCACCGCCGTGGTGATGCAACTGCTGGGCGAACGCGGCGACATGGCGCAACCGCGCGGCCAGAAGATCGTGGCCATCCTGCTGTTTGAAGACCTGCTCATCGTGCCGCTGCTGGCCGTCATTGTGTTCATGGCGCCGCCCGATCTGGCCGGGCCGGTGGCGGCCACTTCATCGCGCTGGACCACCATCGGCCTGGCATTGGGTTCGCTGGTGGCGCTGGTGGCCGCCGGCGTGTGGCTGCTGAACCCCCTCTTCCGCGTGCTGGCCAACGCCAAGGCGCGCGAGGTCATGACCGCCGCCGCCCTGCTGGTGGTGCTGGGCGCGGCGCTGCTCATGCAGGTGGGCGGCCTGTCCATGGCCATGGGCGCGTTTCTGGCCGGCGTGCTGCTGTCCGAATCCACCTTCCGCCACCAGCTCGAAGCCGACATCGAACCCTTCCGCGGCCTGCTGCTGGGTCTTTTCTTCCTGAGCGTGGGCATGTCACTCAACCTGGCAGCGGTGGCGAGCAACTGGCCACTGATCGCCGCCGGCGTGGTGGCCATGATGCTGGTCAAGGCGCTGTGCATCTACGGTGTGGCGCGCTTCGCAAAGAGTTCACACGCCGACGCGCTGGACCGCGCGGTGCTCATGGCGCAAGGCGGCGAATTCGCTTTCGTGTTGTTCACGGCGGCCCTCGGCGCGAAAGTGATCGACCCCGTGGTCAACGCCAACATGACCGCCATCGTCGTGCTCTCCATGGCGCTCACGCCGTTGGTGGTGCTGATGCACCGGCGCCTGGCCGCAAAACCCGGTGTGTCCATGGAAGGCATCGAAGCCGTCAACGGCCAGGCCGCCAGCGTGCTGGTGATCGGTTTCGGCCGCTTTGGCCAGATCGCCAGCCAGGGCGTGATCGCGCGCGGCGCGAGCATCACCATCATCGACAACAACGTGCAGATGATCCGCGACGCCGAGGCCTACGGGTTCAAGGTCTACTACGGCGACGGCTGCCGCGCCGATGTGCTGCACGCCGCCGGCGCGCACACGGCCAGCGCCATCCTGGTCTGTCTGGACAACAAGGGCGCTGCCACGCGCATCGCCGAACTCGCCAGAACCGAGTTCCCCCAGGCCGAACTGCTGGTGCGCGCCTTCGACCGCGAACACGTGCTGGCGTTGCGCAAGGCCGATGTGGGCTACCTCGTTCGCGAAACCTTCGAGTCCGCCATGGCCATGGGGCGCCAGGCCGTGCTGACGCTGGGCGCGGCCGAAGAAGAGGCGGACGAGGTGATGGAGCGCCTGCGCCGGCGCGACGCCGAGCGCATGGACATGGAAGCCGCTGGTGGCTTGTTTGCCGGGCGGGCGCTCGTGTTGGGCAACCAGGTGAAGAAGGCCGCCGCGCAGCAGACGGCGCAAGACCCGGCCTGAGCGCTCTCGACCACGCAGGCGTCAGACCGCGCGCAGCGCCGCGCGCAAACCCACGCCGATCTCGGGCCGCTCGTGGAACGGGTCCGCGGGGTTGGTCTGGTTGACAATGCCTTCCATGCGCGCGCGCACATTGCCCAGCGCGCGCGGGTGGCTGAAGATGTAGAACTGGTCGGCGGTGATGGCGTCGAACACCAGTTGTGCCACTTGGGCGGCGGTGACCTTGCCCGAGCTCACGGCCTTGTCGCTCATGGCCTGGCCGATCAGCTGGCTCTGCGTGGCCTTCTCGTCGGCCAGTTCGGCGGGGCGGTTGCGGTGGCTCTGGCTGATGCCGGTGGGCACGAAGTACGGGCAGAGCACGCTCGCGCTCACCTGATCACTCACCAGCTTCAGGTCCTGGTAGAGCGTTTCGGTCAGGCTCACCACCGCGTGCTTGCTCACGTTGTAGATGCCCATGTTGGGCGGCGTCAGCAGGCCGGCCATGCTGGCGGTGTTCACGATGTGGCCGCGCCAGGTCGGGTCCTGTTTCGCGGCGGCCAGCATCATGGGGGTGAACAGGCGCACGCCGTGCACCACGCCCCAGAGGTTCACGCCCAGCACCCACTCCCAGTCCTTGACCGAGTTTTCCCAGATCAGACCACCCGAACCCACGCCCGCGTTGTTGAACACGAAGTGCGGTGCGCCGAACGTCTTCTCCACGTCGGCGGCGAGTGCCTCCATCTGCTCGGTGCTCGACACGTCGACCTGGCGCGAGAGCACCTGGACGCCGGTGGCCTCGATTTCCGCGGTGGCCGCGTCCAGCGCGTCTTGCTGCACGTCGACCAGCACGAGGTTCATGCCGAGCCTCGCACCGATGCGCGCGCACTCCAGGCCGAAGCCCGAGCCTGCGCCGGTGAGCACGGCGGTTTTGCCTTTGAAGTCCTGAATCATGGTTGTCTCCTGTGTGTGAAAAGTTCAGGCGGCCCGCACCATCTCGATGTGGTCGATGCCGTCCTCAAGGTAGATCGGCCCGACCGGCTCGAAGCCGTGCTGGCCGTAGAAAGGTTGCAGGTGCGCCTGCGCGCCGATGCGGATGGGTTGTGCACCCCACAGGCCGTGCAGCATGTGCACCGACTGGCGGATCAGCGCATGGCCGATCCCGCTGCCGCGCGTGACCGGATTCGTCACCACCCGGCCAATGCTGGCCTCGGCGTATTTCAGCCCCGCGGGCGCCAATCGAGCGTAGGCCATCAACTCGACGCCGTCGGGCCGGTGGCATTCGGCGAGCACATGCATGCACTGCGCGTCGGCGCCGTCCATGTCCTGAAACACGCAGCGCTGCTCCACCACGAACACCTGGCTGCGCAGGGCCAGCAGACGGTAGAGGGTGTGGGCAGCGAGCGCATCAAACGGCAGGCAGCGCCAGTGCGTGGGTCCTTCGGGTCTCAAGCGCGCGCTTCCCTCAGCACAAAACCGATGCGCGGAAAGTGCACATGCAGCAAGCCCGCACGCTCGTCGGTGCGCTCCAGGGTGTAGCGGGTTCGGGTGGCGGCGCGCAGGATACCTTCGGTGGGTTCCTGGCCAAAAGTCTCGGCGCTGATGGTGACGCGGCTGCCCAGCGCGATGCCGTGGTCGTCCTGGAAGGTGTCGTCGGTGTGCGGCGCGGGCTGAGCCGCGGCTGCGATGGCAATGGCCTCGGTGGCCGTGAGCTTGCTCGAGTGGCCGTGACCGATGGCGGCCATGCGGTCCATCCACTCGATCACGTTGGGCGTGGCGTCCAGGATGCCCGCCATGGCCGGGTTGACCACGCGGCTGAACCACAGCGGGTGGTAGGCCGCAAAGTCGGCCACGCAGGGCGCGTCGCCCAGCAAAAACGGGTGCATGTCCACCATGGTCGAGAGGCGGCGCAAATAGCTCTTGTAGGCGGCGGTGGCGTCGCCCGGGCGCAAGCTGGTCATGCCCGTCCGCATGGCGCCGCGGTCGGCCGCAAAGGCCTGGGCCGCTTCGGGTGGCTGACCAGCGAACAGCGCGGCTGCGCCTTTGGGGCTGAGGTTGTGACCCATGGCGGCCCAGAACAAGGTGCTGTCGGCCCACTGCGCGAGCACGCGCGCCGCGCCTTTGAGGTGCTCGGGGTAGAGCGTGGGCTCGGGCTGGCGGTGTTCGAGCACATCGCAGATGAGCGCGGTGTCGCAGTAGATGTCGGCGCCGATCTGCAGGAACGGCGTGCGGCGGTAACCGCCGGTGAGCGCGATCACGTCGGGCTTGGGCATGATGCGCGGGATGTTCACGCTCTGCCAGCTGAGCTGCTTGTGGCCCAGGATCAGGCGCACTTTTTCCGAGAACGGGGACGTGGGGTAGTGGTGCAGGATGAGGTCGGGCATGGTGTCTCCAGTGTCGTTGTTCAGTGCGGCATGGCGCGTTCGAGTATGGCGTCGTGGTCCACCCCGGCGCCCAGCGAGCCGAAGCTGTGGCCCCACGCGCCGCCGATGCGCGAATCGCAGAACGCGGCGAACACAGCGGCTGGCGCGGTTTGCGCCAGCAGCGCGGCCTGCACGGCCAGCGCCACGTCTTGCGCGAGGCGGCGCGCTTCCATCTCGCTGGCCATCTCCTCCACGCGGATGGGCAGTTGCGCGGCAAGCCGGTCGAGCGCGGCGTGCATGCCCCGGGCGGGTGCGAGCTCCTGGGCCAGCGCAGCGGCGGCATCGGCCTTGCGCAGGGCGCGCAGCAGGTCGATGGCCATGATGTTGCCCGCGCCTTCCCAGATGCTGTTGAGCGGCATTTCGCGGTAAATGCGCGCCATCACCCCTTCACCGCCCTCTTCCACGTAGCCGTTGCCACCCAGGCACTCCATGGCCTCCTGGGCGAAGTGGCTGCCGCGCTTGCAGATCCAGAACTTGGCCACCGGCGTGAGCAGTCGGTTCATCACCTGCTCGTGGGCGTCGTCCGCCCGGTCGAAGCTGCGCGCCAGGCGCAACGCCAGCGCGGTGGCGGCTTCGGACTCCAGGGCCAGGTCGGCCACCACGTTTTTCATCAGCGGCTGGTCGATGAGGGTCTTGCCGAAGGCCTTGCGCTGAGCAGTGTGGTGGAGCGCGATGCTCAGCGCCTGGCGCATCAGGCCGCTGGTGCCCAAGGCGCAGTCGAGCCGCGTCAGGGTGCCCATGGCCAGGATCTGCGGGATGCCCCGGCCCTCCTCGCCCACCAGCCACGCACTGGCACCGGCGAACTCCACCTCCGAACTCGCGTTGGCCTTGTTGCCCAGCTTGTCTTTCAGGCGCTGGATGAAGAGCCGGTTCGTCGACCCGTCGGGCAGCACGCGCGGCAAAAACAGGCAGCTCAGGCCGCTGGCGGTTTGCGCCAGGATCAGGAAGGCGTCGCACATGGGGGCCGAGAAAAACCACTTGTGGCCGGTGACGCTGAAGCGCTGGCCCCAGGCGTCCGTGCCGGCGGGCTCGGCGCGCGTGGTGTTGGCGCGCACGTCGGAGCCGCCCTGCTTCTCGGTCATGCCCATGCCCATGGTCAGGCCGGCCTTGTCGCGCCAGACCTTGAGCGCCGGGTCGTAAGCGCGGCTGGTGAGGCCGCCTTCCCAGTCGTTGTAGATCGCGGGGTTGTCCTTGAGCGCGGGCGCGACGGCGTAGCTCATGGAGATGGGACAGAGGATGGAAGGCTCAAGCTCGGTGAAGAGCATGAAGCCGGCGGCGCGCAGCTGGTGCGCGTGGCCGGTGGCCTGCTGCTCGGCAGAAAAGGCCGTGCCGTGCAGCCCGGCATGGACCGCGGCCGACATCAGCGCGTGGTAGCTCGGATGGAACTCCACCTGGTCCACCCGCTGTCCCAACCGGTTGTGCGTCTTGAGTTGCGGCGTGTGCACATTCGCCAGCCGGGCATGCGCCTGCATCTCGCCGCTGCCCACCACAGCGCCGAGCGCGTGCAAAGGCGCGGTGTCCAGCGCGGGTGCGTTGAGTTTCAGCGCGGCCTGCATCGCCCGGTTGGTGGCAAAGAGGTTGGTGTCGACCAGCGGTGCGGGCTGGTTGAAGACTTCATGCGTGGGATTCATGGCGGCGCCTCCTCGCGGCAAAGATCAGGCCCCAGGTGTCGGCGAGGTCACGCACCTCGGCCGCGTCCAGCGCGCCCTTCTCCCGCAGCAGCTGGTGCAGGCGCGGCAGGTGGTAGTGCGGCACCGCCGGATACAGGTGGTGTTCCAGGTGGTGGTTCACATGGTGCGGGAACAGGACAAACCGGCCCAGCCAGTTCAGCACGCCGCCCCAGGTGCGGTTGCAGCGCGCGGCGGTCAGTGGCGACGAGAGGTCGTGCACCGCGCCGTGTTCAAAGATGGCGCGCAGGCGCAGGATGGGCTGCAGCACCGTCACCAGCGGCAGCAGCCAGAGCACCGCGTACATCGCCAGGCCGGTGGTGCCGCCCAGCAACAGCGCAAGCAACGGTGCCACGACGTGAAAGCCGACCACAAACCAGCGGTCTTGCCTCGCGGCGGCGCGCAGGGCGGGCGAGGTGTCGTCCAGCGGGCGGATTTCGCGCTGTGTGTCCTCGTTGATCGCGGGCGCGCCGAAGAAATAGGCGCAGGTCTTCCACGCGTTGAGGCCCAGCAGATCCTGCACAAGCTTCTTCAGCAGGTAGACACGACCGCGCGGATAACCGCCGTGGATGGCGGTGTCGGGGTCCTCTTCGGTGTAGAGGTGGTTGTGGTGCAGCCGGTGCGTGACGCGGTAGGTGCACATGGACAGTCCCGCCGCCATGCCCATCAGCCGGCCCAGACCGTCGTTCGCCCAGCGCGCGGCGAACAGGCGGTAGTGCGCGGCCTCGTGAACCAGGATGAAGATGGCGTGCTGCGCCATGCCGATCACCACCACACTGAGCAACATCCAGGGGCTCGGCCAAGTGGCCACCGCCAGCGCCGCGGCGGCGGCGATCAGACCAACGGTCTGTGCCAAGGCCAGCCAGGTGCGGGACAGGGACAGCGTGGTCAGCGGGGCCAGCTCGTCGGAGGTCAGCAGCCGCCGCGCCTCCACGTTGCGCACCCCGGGGGCGCGAAGGTCCTGCCGGAACTCCTCACCTCTTGGGCTGGCCGTGTCCATGGCTGCGCCCGCGTCAGACCAGTTTGACGAGCTGCTTGCCGAAGTTCTTGCCCTTCAACAGACCCATGAAGGCCTCGGGCGCAGCGGCCAGACCCTCGGCCACCGTTTCGCGCGGTCGCAGCTTGCCGGTGGCCACCAGGGTGCCCAACTCGGTGAGCGCCTCGGGCCAGACCTCCATGTGCTCGCTGACGATGAAACCTTCGATCTTCAGGCGGTTCACCAGGATCAACGCGGGATTGGCCAGCGGCAGCGGCTGGCCGTCGTAGCCAGCGATCATGCCGCACACGGCGATGCGGCCGAAGGCGTTCATGCGCAGCAACACCGCGTCCAGCACCATGCCACCCACGTTTTCAAAGTAGCCGTCGATGCCTTTCGGGCACACATCCTTGAGTGCCTTGGCCAGCGAGTACGCGTCCTTGTGGAGCTTGTAGTCGATGCAGGCGTCGAAGCCGAGTTCTTCGACCGCGTACTTGCACTTCTCCGGTCCGCCCGCAATGCCCACCGCACGGCAACCGCGCGCCTTGGCCAGGGCACCGAAGGCGCTGCCGACCGCACCGGTGGCCGCACTCACCACCACGGTGTCGCCCGCCTTGGGGTTGATGATCTTCACCAGCCCGTACCAGGCGGTCACGCCGGGCATGCCGACCGCACCCAGGTAGTAGGACAGCGGCACGTGGGTGGTGTCGACCTTGCGCAGCGCGCCGGGCTGCGCGGCATCGACCACGCTGTACTGCTGCCAGCCGCCCATGCCCACGACCTTGTCGCCGGGCTGGAACTTGGGATGCTTCGACTCGACCACCTCACCCACGGTGCCGCCGATCATCACCTCGCCCAGCGGCTGCGACGCCGCGTAGCTCTTGCTGTCGTTCATGCGGCCGCGCATGTACGGGTCCAGGCTCAGGAAATGGTGGCGCACCAGCACCTGGTTGTCGGCCAGTGCGGGGGTGTCGGTCGAGACGAGTTTGAAGTTGTCGACGGTGGCCTCGCCTTGGGGACGGTTGTCGAGCACGATTTGCTGGTTGGTGGGCATGTGTGTCTCCTGAAAATGTCGGTCGGTGAAATCAGTCGGTCGAGATGCGGTTGAAGGCTTGAACGCTGCCCGCCCCCACGGGCAGGCGGGCGACGAACTTGAAAGTGCCAGTGGCGTGCGCGCAGAGCTTGCCCGCCGCATCGAAGATGCTTCCCTCGGTGAAGGCCATGGTGGCGGTGCGGTGCAGCAGCTTGCCTTTGGCCACCAGCGGTCCCTTGGCCGCTCGCATGAAACTGGTTTTCATTTCGATGGTGACGCAGCCCATGTCGGGCTCGACCGAGCGCGCGGCGTGCGCCATCACGACGTCGAGCAGTGTCATGCTGGCGCCGCCGTGCACCACGTCGAAGGAATTCAGGTGGTCGTGGGAGGGCTTGAAGGCAATCTCCGCCTCGCCGCCTTCGAACTTCTGCAGTTCGAAGCCGAGCAGTTCGACGAAGGGGATGCGGACGGAAAATTCCATGAAGCGCTCAGCCCCCGGTGATGATGGACACGCCGCCATCCACCGCCAACCACTGGCCGGTGATGTGTTTGCCGGCGTCGCTCGCGTACAGCAGCGTGAGGCCTTTCAAATCTTCGTCATCGCCCAGGCGACCCAGCGGCGCGTGTGCGGCCAGGCGCTCTTCGCCCATGGCCTTGAGCGTGCCCATGGTCATCTTGCTGGGGAAAAATCCCGGGCAGATGGCGTTCACGCGGATGCCGTGTGCGCCCCATTCGGCGGCCAGCGCGCGGGTGAAGTTGATCACCGCACCTTTGGAGGTGTTGTAGGCAATGGTCTTCATGTCGCGCGGGTTGCCGCCCAGGCCGGCGATGGAAGCGGTGTTGATGATGCTGCCGGTTTTGCGCGCGATCATGCTGCGCTTGGCCACGACCTGGCTCAGGATGAAATAGCTGCGCACGTTGAGGTTCATCACCTTGTCCCACGCGTCCACCGGGTGATCTTCGGCCGGCGCGCCCCAGGCGGCACCGGCGTTGTTGATCAGGATGTCGATGTCGCCCAGGCGCTGCAAGCTTTCGTCGGCCAGGCGATGGATGTCTTCTTCCTTCGAACAGTCGGCGGCAATCCAGCGCGCATCGATGCCCGCGGCCTGCAACTCGGCGGTGGCGGCTTCCAGGTCCTCGGCCTTGCGTGAGCTGACCACCACGCGGGCACCGGCTTCACCCAATGCGTGGGCCATCTGCAGGCCCAGGCCGCGCGAGCCGCCGGTGATGAGGGCGGTCTTGCCTTTGAGGTCGAAGAGTTGGTGGATGGTTCTGGTCATGGGTGTCTCCTTGTTGTGGTGTTGACGCCGCCCCCATGGGGAACGGGTTGGGGTGGGCACCGTCGCCGGCGCTCAGTTCTCGTAATCCATGCAGTGTCGTTCCAGCACCACCTTGCGCATGAACGGCTTGAGCGCCACATGCGACGGGTGTGTCCGGTAGGCCGCGAGCGCTGCGCGATCGGTGAATGTGCTGTTGAGCACCAGATCGAAGGTGGCCTCCAGTCCGGTCTGTGCGGTGGCCACATCGAAGCGTTCCATGCCGGGCACCAGGTTCGAGCAGGCTTCCAGCAAGGCTTTGGCCTGGGCAACGTTCGCGGCCTTGTCGCCCTCGACGCCCAGGTCCTTGATCTTCCACATGACGATGTGGTGCAGCATCAAAAGGCCTCTTCGGGCAGCGCCGCACAGGTCTGGTCGCGGCTGCTCACCACCTGCAGCCAGGCGCCGATTTTCGGCAGCTCGTAGTGGAAGAAGAAACGCACAGCGGCCAGGCGCCCGGTGCGTGCATGCGACTCGGGTGCCGCTTGGGCGGCCAGCGCCACGTCCAGCCAAACCCAGGCCAGTACGGTATGGCCAAAGGCCTGCAGATACGGCACGGCATTGGCCAGGGCGTCGGTCGGCTCGCCGGTGGACCAGGCCGCCTTGGTGGCGGCACCCACCTGCGCGAGCGCCTGGCCCAGTGCGTTGGCGTGGGCCGCGAACTCGGGCACATGGATGGCGCGCTGGATGGTGGCGTTGATGCGCCCGGCCAGCAGCGTGAGACCCTTGCCGCCTTCCATCAGCACCTTGCGGCCCAGCAAGTCCATCGCCTGGATGCCGTGCGTGCCTTCGTGGATCATGTTCAGGCGGTTGTCGCGCCAGTACTGCTCCACCGGAAAGTCGCGCGTGTAGCCGTAGCCGCCGTGGATCTGGATCGCCAGGCTGTTGGCTTCCAGGCACCACTCGCTCGGCCAGCTTTTCGCAATCGGTGTGAGCACTTCAAGCAACAGGCGGGCGTCGTCGGCCGCTGCCGCTTCGGCCGTGTGCTGTTCGTCGACCAGCCGCGCGCAATAGAGCTCGAGCGCGAGCGCGCCTTCGCAATACGACTTCTGCGCCAGCAGCATGCGTTTCACATCGGCATGTTCAATGATGCGCACAGGTGCCTGTGCCGGGTCTTTGCCGGCGGGCCCCATGGGGCGGCCCTGCGGGCGGTTCTTCGCGTAGTCCAGGCTCGCCAGGTAGCCCGCCATGCCCAGCATGGTCGCGGCCATGCCCACGCCGATGCGGGCCTCGTTCATCATGTGGAACATGCAGTGCAGGCCCTTGCCCGCCTGCCCCACCAGGTAGCCCACGGCACCCGCTTCACCACCGACCGGGTACTTGCCCTCGCCGAAATTGAGCAGCGTGTTGGTGGTGCCGCGCCAGCCGCACTTGTGGTTCAGCCCGGCCAGGGCCACGTCGTTGCGCTCACCGGTCAATTCGCCGACGGTGTTGACCATCTTCTTGGGCACGATGAACAGCGAAATGCCGCGCGTGCCCGGCACCAGCTTGCCGTTCTCGTCCGGGATCTTGGCCAGCACAAGGTGGATGATGTTCTCGGTCAGCTCGTGCTCGCCGGCCGAGATCCACATCTTGTTGCCCTTGAGGCGGTAGCGCGGGCCCAGAGGGTCGTGTGCGAAGTCGGCACCATCGGGCACGGCGCGGGTGGACACATCGCTCAGGCTTGATCCGGCCTGTGGCTCCGACAAGCACATGGTTCCCGAGAAGCGACCCGAAAATTCGTTGAGCGCAAACACCTGCTTCTGCATCTCGGTGCCGTGCACCATGAGCAGGTTGGCGTTGCCGGTCGTGAGCATGCCGCTGCCGATGCTGACCGAGGCCATGGCAAAGAACGCGTTGGCCGCGGCTTCCACCGTGTAAGGCAGCTGCATGCCCCCCACGTCGTAATCCTGAGCAGCACTCAGCATGCCGCTGGCGGCGTAGGCTTTCTGTGCATCGTGCGTCGCCTGCGGCAGGATCACGCGCTCGCCGTCGAAATGCGGCTCCTGCGTGTCCACCAGCCGGTTGAAGGGTGCGTACTTCTCGCGCGCAATGCGCTCGCAGGTGTCGAGCACCGCGTCGAACGTTTCGCGGCTGTGGTCCGCGAAACGCTCACGCTGCTGCAGCGTCTCGACGTGCAGCCAGTCGTGCAGCAGGAAGTCGACGGTCGGGCGCAAAGTCATGGTGCGCCCCGGTCTCAGAGAACTTCGAACACACCAGCGGCACCCATGCCGCCGCCGATGCACATCGTCACGCAGACGCGCTTGGCGCCGCGACGCTTGCCTTCGATCAGGGCGTGGCCGGTCAGGCGCTGGCCCGACACACCGTAGGGGTGACCCACGGCGATCGCTCCGCCGTTGACGTTGAGCTTGTCGCCCGGGATGCCCAGCTTGTCGCGGCAGTAGATCACCTGCACTGCGAATGCTTCGTTGAGTTCCCACAGGTCGATGTCGCTGACCTTCAGGCCCAGGCGGGCCAGCACCTTGGGGATCGCGAACACCGGGCCAATGCCCATCTCGTCGGGCTCACAACCGGCCACGGCGAAGCCGAGGAAACGGCCCAGCGGGGTCAGGCCGCGCTTCTCGGCCATCGTTTCGTTCATCAGCACGCAAGCGCCGCCGCCGTCGCTGAACTGGCTGGCGTTGCCGGCCGAGATCAGGCCACCCGGCAGCGCCGAGCGCAAGCCATGGATGCCATCGAAGGTGGTACCGGCACGGATGCCTTCATCGTTCTCCACCGTCACTTGTTTGGTGGTGAGGCCCATGACCTTGTCGGCCACGCCGGCGGTCACGATGATGGGGGCGATCTCGGCCTTGAACAGACCGGCTTCGAGAGCGGCCGTGGCCTTCTGCTGGCTGGCGGCGCCGTATTCGTCCATGGCGTCGCGGCCGATGTTGTAGCGCTTGGCCACCTGCTCGGCGGTCTGCAGCATGTTCCAGTAGATCTCGGGCTTGTTCTTCACCAGCCAGGGATCGGCCAACATGTGGGTGTTCATTTCCTGCTGCACGCAGGAGATGCTCTCCACGCCGCCGGCCACGTACACGTCGCCTTCGCCCGCGATGATGCGTTGCGCGGCCATGGCAATGGTCTGCAGACCCGACGAGCAGAAACGGTTGACCGTCATGCCCGAGGTGGTGATGGGCAGGCCGGCGCGCAGCGCAATCTGGCGCGCGATGTTGGCGCCGGTGGCGCCCTCGGGGTTGGCGCAACCCATGATCACGTCGTCCACTTCGGCGGCTTCGATGCCGGCGCGCTGAACAGCGTGCTGGACCGCATGGCCACCCAGGGTGGCGCCATGGGTCATGTTGAAGGCGCCCTTCCAGCTCTTGGCCAGGGGTGTGCGGGCGGTGGAAACGATGACGGCGTTGGTCATGAAGTGTTCTCCTTGTGTGGATCTTGGGCTCAGGCGTTGAAGGTCTTGCCTTCGGCCACGAGGCGCGCCAGCAGCGGGGCTGGCTCCCAGAATTTCGCGTCGTCCAGCGGGTTCTTGGCAAAGCGCTTCATGCTCTGCACCACGTTGAACAGGCCCACCGTGTCGGCGTAGATCATCGGGCCGCCGCGGTGAGCGGGGAAGCCGTAACCGAAGATGTAGACCACGTCGATGTCGCTGGCCTTGTTGGCAATGCCCTCTTCCAGGATGTGCGCGGCTTCGTTCACCAGCGAATACACCAGGCGCTGCACGATCTCTTCATCGGAAATCTTGCGCGGCGTGATGCCCAGGGCCTTGCGGTGGTCCTCGATCATTTTCACCACCTCAGCGTTCGGGATCGCGTCGCGCTTGCCCGGCACATAGTCGTACCAGCCGGCGCCGGTCTTCTGACCGAAGCGGCCCTTCTCGCACAGCAGATCGGCCGTCTTGCTGTACTTCATGTCCGGCTTTTCCTGGTAGCGGCGCTTGCGGATCGCCCAGCCGATGTCGTTGCCGGCGAGGTCGCCCATGCGGAACGGTCCCATGGCCATGCCGAACTTCTCCATCGCCTTGTCGACCTGCTCGGGCGTGCAGCCTTCGTCCAGCAAAAAGCCGCCCTGGCGACCGTATTGCTCGATCATGCGGTTGCCGATGAAGCCGTCGCACACGCCAGAGACCACCGCGGTTTTCTTGATTTTCTTGGCCACGGTCATCACGGTGGCCATGACGTCCTTGGCGGTCTTCTCGCCGCGCACCACTTCGAGGAGCTTCATCACGTTGGCCGGGCTGAAGAAGTGCAGGCCCACCACGTCCTGCGGGCGCTTCGTGAAGGAGGCGATCTTGTTGACGTCGAGCGTCGAGGTGTTGGAGGCCAGGATCGCGCCGGGCTTCATCACGCGGTCGAGTTCCTTGAACACGGCTTCCTTGACGCCGATCTCTTCAAACACGGCCTCGATCACGAGGTCGGCCGCGCTCAGGTCGTCGTAGCTCAGCGTGGTGCTCAAGAGCGCCATGCGCTGCTCGTACTTGTCCTGCTTGAGCTTGCCCTTCTTCACCTGGGCTTCGTAGTTCTTGCGGATGGTGGCCAGACCGCGGTCGAGCGCTTCCTGCTTCATCTCCAGCATCTTCACCGGGATGCCGGCGTTGAGGAAGTTCATGGCGATGCCGCCACCCATGGTGCCGGCGCCGATGACGGCCACCGAAGCAATCTCGCGCTTGGGCGTGTCTTCCGGCACGTCCGGAATCTTGCTCGCGGCGCGTTCGGCGGTGAACAGGTGGCGCAGCGCGCGGCACTCGGGCGTCCACATCAGGTTGATGAAGATGTCGCGCTCGAAGACCATGCCGTCGTCGAACTTCTTCTTGGTGGCGGCTTCCACGGCGTCCACGCACTTGGCGGGCGCGGGAAAGTTCTTCGACATGCCCTTGACCATGTTGCGCGCGAACGCGAAGTACGCATCGCCCAGCGGGTGTTTGCACGGCAGGTTGCGCACCTTCGGCAGCGCGCTGCCATCGGCGTGTTTGGCGGCCATCTCGCGCGCCAGGGCCAGGGCTTCCTCGGCCAAGCTCTCCGCGGAGGCGGCCATCTTGTCGAACAGTTTCTGGCCCGGCAGCATGGCGAGCATCTCGCTCTTCACCGGCTCACCGCTCACGATCATGTTGAGCGCCGGCTCCACGCCCAGGGCGCGCGGCAGGCGCTGCGTACCGCCGGCGCCGGGGATGAGACCCAGTTTCACTTCGGGCAGTGCCACGCTGGTGCCGGGTGCGGCAATGCGGTAGTGGCAACCGAGCGCGAGTTCCAGGCCACCACCCATGCACACGCTGTGGATGGCGGCCACGACCGGCTTGGACGTGTTTTCCACCGCCAGGATGACGGAGAGCAGGTTGGGCTCGGCCAGCGCCTTGGGCGAACCGAACTCACGGATGTCGGCACCGCCCGAAAACGCCTTCCCGGCGCCGGTGATCACGATGGACTTCACCGCCGGATCGGCTTCCGCCTTCTCCAGGCCGGCGGCAATGCCCTGGCGCGTGGAGAGACCCAAGCCGTTGACCGGGGGGTTGTTCATGGTGATGACGGCCACATCGCCGTGGACCTGGTACTCAGCGGTCATGGAATCTCCTTCGTTGTTGGCGGTAAACGGGTGCCCGTGGGGCGTTGACTGTGACGCTCTTCCCGAAAAAGAACGATCGTTCGATTCTAGAAACTTGCTGCGATGCCGCAAGGGCCGGGTGTCGCGTGGAAGACCGAACCCTCTGCGGTGCACGTGCCCGAACCCAGGATGCCGTGGGTCGGGCTCCGCCGGCCCACAGGCATCGCTCCCTACCGGGGGGTGACGCCGAAGGCGGCGCGGGGGGCCTCACACCTCAAGCCATTCCTTGCGGATCTGCGCATCAGCACGCAAGGTCTCGGGCGTTCCCTCGAACACGATGCTGCCATGGCCCATCACGAGCACGCGGTCGGAGATGCTCAGCGCGATGGTGAGTTTTTGCTCGATCAGCAGCACCGACACGCCGCGGGCCTTGAGCGTCTGCAGGTATTCGGCCACCAGCTCCACGATCTTGGGCGCCAGACCTTCGGTGGGCTCGTCGATGATGATGAGGTCGGGGTCGCCCATGAGCGTGCGGCACAGCGTGAGCATCTGCTGTTCGCCACCGGAGAGCACGCCGGCCTCGGTGTGCTCTCGCTCCTTGAGGCGCGGGAACATGGCGTACATGTCGTCAAAACTCCAGCGCGCACCGATGCCCTTGCCCTTTTGGCCGAGCAGCAGGTTCTGGTGCACGGTGAGCTTGGGAAAGATGTCGCGGTTCTCGGGCACATGGCCGATGCCGAGGTGGGCGATCTCGAACGGCTTCTTGCCCAGGATGGGCTTGCCCTGCCACGCCACGCTGCCGGTGGCTTCCACCAAACCCATGATGGCCTTGGCGGTGGTGGAGCGGCCCGAGCCGTTGCGCCCGAGCAGGGCCACGATCTCGCCCTTGCCGACCGAAAACTGCACCCCGTGCAGCACATGGCTCTTGCCGTAGTAGGCGTGAAGGTCTTGGATATCGAGCATGGTGTGTCCTCAGTGGCCTGCCGCCTGTTGATCTGCGAGCACCGAGCCCAAATAAGCTTCTTGCACGCGCGGATTGGCGCGCACGGCTTCGGGCGTGTCGAAAGCAATCACCTCGCCGTACACCACCACGGCGATGCGGTCGGCCAGGCCGAACACCACGCCCATGTCGTGCTCCACCGTCAGCAGCGTCTTGCCGACCGTCACTTCGCGGATGAGATCGATGAACCGGCTGGTTTCGCTCTTGCTCATGCCGGCCGTGGGCTCGTCGAGCAGGATGACCTGTGCTCCCCCAGCGATCGTGATGCCGATCTCCAGCGCACGCTGTTCGGCGTAGGTCAGGTTCATGGCCAACGTGTCGTGCTTGCGCTCCAGGTGAATCATGCGCATGAGCTCCTCGGCACGGTCGTTGGCGTCTTTAAGGTTCGCAAGGAACTTCAGGAAGGTGTACTTGTAGCCCAGGCTCCAGAGCACGCCGCAGCGCAGGTTTTCGAAGACGCTGAGCTTGGGAAAAATGTTCGTGATCTGGAAACTGCGCGAGAGCCCCAGCCGGTTGATCTCGAAAGGTTTCAGCCCGTTGATGCGGTGGCCGCCCAACATCACGTCGCCGCTGCTGGGTTCAAAGCGGCCCGAAATCAGGTTGAACAGCGTGGACTTGCCCGCGCCGTTGGGGCCAATGATCGCCACGCGTTCACCGGGCTTCACCGCGAGGTTCACGCCGCGGATGATGTCTGTTTTGCCAAAGCTCTTGCGCAGGTCGCGCAGTTCCAGCGCCGGCGTGTTTGCCCCTGTGCTCATGCCGCCTCCCGTTGCTGTGTGTGTTTTTCAATCGCCACCTGGATGTCACTCCACTGCCGCATGAAGCGGCGGCGTACCCATTCGAACAGGACGAAACCAACCGCCAACACGGCGATGGCACCCACCCAGCTCGAAACTCCCTTGGCGTCGAGTTCCAGCCCGAAGAAACGCAACAGGGTGTCCTGTCCGGCATTGAGCTGCAGGTGGTACATCATCTCGATCATGGCGCCCGCTCCGGCAAACATGACCACACCAAAGACCGCCAGCAACGCGTAACTGCCCATCACCCGGCGCAGCATGCCGTAAGCCGCCACCCGCACATTCATCATGATCAGACTGGCCACGCCGCCGGGTGCGTACATCACCATGAACAAAAAGATCAGGCCCAGGTAGAGCAGCCAGGCTTTGGTGAGCTCCGAGAGCAGCACCGAGGCCAACACCATCAGGATGCCGCCGATGATGGGTCCGAAAAAGATGGTGGCGCCGCCCAGAAACGTGAACAGCAAGTAAGCCCCCGAGCGCCCGGCACCGACCACTTCGGCCGTGACGATTTCGAAGTTGAGCGCGCCCAGCCCACCGGCGATACCGGCGAAGAAGCCGGCGATCATGAACGACAGGTAGCGAACTTTTTGCGTGTTGTAACCAATGAACTCCACGCGCTCCGGGTTGTCGCGCACGGCGTTGAGGATGCGGCCCAGCGGCGTGCGTGTGAAGGCGAACATCAGTCCAACACAGATGAAGGTGTACACCGCGATGAGGAAGTACACCTGCCGTGGCGGCCCGTAGGTCACGCCCATGAAAGCCTCTCCCACCACCCGGTTGCCCGACACGCCGGCTTCGCCACCGAAGAACTCGGAGAACATGAGGGACATGGCAAACACCAGTTCAGCCATGCCCAACGTGATCATGGCGAAGGTGGTTCCAGCCTTCTTGGTGGTGACGTAGCCAAACAGGATGGCGAAGAACAGACCGGTCACGCCGCCGACCAACGGCAGAAGCGTCACGGGGATGGGCAACTGCCCACCCGACGCGGCGTTGAGCGCGTGCATCGCCACGTAGGATCCCAGCCCCGTGTAGACCGCGTGGCCGAAGCTCAGCATGCCGCCCTGCCCCAGCAGGATGTTGTAGGACAGGCAGGCAATGATGGCGATGCCCATCTGCGAGAGCATGGTCACCGCGAGGTTGCTGCTGAACACGAAGGGTGCGACCAGCAGGAGCGCGGCAAAGAGGGACCAGACGGTCCAGCGGCCTTTGTTGAAGCCTGTTTTGGTGTGTTGCATGGTGGTCATGGCGGGTCAGCCCTCTCGCGTGCCGAGCAGGCCCTTGGGGCGGAAGATCAGGATCAGCACGAGGAACAAGTAGGGCAGGATCGGCGCCACCTGCGACAGGGTCAGCTTGACCACCGAGTTGTTCTTGGCCGTGTCAGACAGCTCGATGCCGAACTGCTGCGCCAGACTGATGAAGGAATAGTCGAAAGCGACGGCGAAGGTCTGGATCACGCCGATGAGCACCGAGGCCAGGAACGCGCCGGAGAGCGAGCCCATGCCGCCGACCACCACCACCACAAAGATCACGGATCCCACCGTGGCGGCCATGGCCGGCTCGGTGACAAACGTGCTGCCTCCAATCACGCCAGCCAGCCCGGCCAGCCCGGTGCCGGCGCCAAACACCAGCATGAACACACGCGGCACGTTGTGCCCCAGGCTCTCCACGGTCTCAGGGTGGGTGAGCGCGGCCTGGATCACCAGACCGATGCGGGTGCGCGTGAGCAGCAGCCAGAGCGACAGCAGCATCAGCAGTGCCACCAGCATCATGAAACCGCGCGTGGCAGGGAATGGCGAGCAGATCACGTTGGCTGCTGAACACACCTCGCTGGAGGCAGCACCCCAGACCATTCGCAGCGAGTCGTCGGCCAGGTGCACCAGCGTAAACGCCGGACCGCGCAGGGCTTCGGGCGGTGCGAAGTCCAGCGCCGTGCGGCCCCAGATCAGTTGCACCACCTCGAGCAGGATGTAGGAAAAGCCGAAGGTCACCAGCAGCTCGGGCACATGACCGAACTTGTGCACCTTGCGAAGCGTGAGCCTCTCGAACAGCGCCCCCATGGCACCCACCAGCACGGGGGCCACGATCAGCGCGGGCCAGAAGCCGATCCAGTTGGACAGCGTGTAGCCCATGTAGGCGCCCACCATGTAAAAGCTGGCATGCGCAAAATTGAGGACGCCCATCATGCTGAAGATGAGGGTCAACCCCGAGCTCAACATGAACAGCAACAGACCGTAGCTGATGCCGTTGAGCATGGAGATGATGAAGAACTCCATGAGTTCGCCTTTCGTGGCTGGTGTGTCAGCCGTCGGAGCATGGTGAAAACAAACCAGCGCCGGAAACGGCGCTGGTTCTACCCAAGGCAACCGCCCTGCACGAAACCGGGTTCGTGCGCGGTGGTGCAGTCGATCAGCCCGGACGCTTCATCTGGCAGCTGGTGGGCGTGCTGGACACGTAGGACGGATATTCCTTCACTGGCACCAGCGTCATGCCGGTGTTCTCGGCACTGTAGGGGAACTTGCCGCCGGCTTTCTGCCAGACCGTGACGAACAGCGGTTGCTGCAACTGGTGGTCCAGCTTGCGCACTTCCACTTCACCGTTGAAGCCCTTGAACTTCAGGCCTTCCATGGCGGCAGCCACCTTCACCGGGTCGGTGGACTTGGCTTTGGCCATGGCTTCGGACACGGCAGCGTAAGCCAGCGGGATCGCGCCGGTGTACATGTCGTCCTTGTACTTGGCCTGGAACTCATCAGCCCACTTGCCCATCTGGCCGCCCATGTTGTAGTGCTGGTAAGAGACTTGGTAGACGCGGCCGTCGCCGCCTGTGCCGAGCGCCGTGGGCGTGCCGGTCACGCCGGTGTAATAGGTGTAAAACTTGCCGGTGTAACCACCTTCGTTGGCGGCCTTCACCAGCAAGGCGAGGTCGGAACCCCAGTTGCCGGTGATCACGGTGTCGGCACCTGAGGCCTTGATCTTGGCCACGTAGGGCGCAAAGTCGCGCACCTGGGCCAGCGGGTGCAGGTCTTCGCCCACAATCTTCACGTCGGGGCGCTTGCGTGCGAGGTTTTCTTTGGCGAAGCGTGCCACCTGCTGACCGTGCGAGTAGTTCTGGTTGAGCAGATAGACGTTCTTGACGTCCGGCTGGTCCTTCATGAAGGTGGTCATCGCCTCCATCTTCATGGACGTGTCCGCGTCGAAGCGGAAGTGCCAGTAGTTGCACTTGCTGTTGGTGAAGTCGGGGTCCACGGCGGCGTAGTTCAGGAAGATCACTTCCTTGCCGGGGTTGCGCTCGTTGTGTTTGCTCACGGCGTCGATCAACGCGCCGGCCACCGAGGAGCCGTTGCCCTGTGCGATGTAGCGCACGCCCTGGTCGAGTGCGGCCTTGAAGTTGTTCAGGCTCTCGGCGGGGCTGAGCTTGTTGTCGAAGCCGACCACCTCGAACTTCACGCCGGCCGGATTGCTCTGCGAGAACTTCTCGGCGAAGAACTGCCAGCTCTTGAGCTGGTTGTTGCCCACCGGACCCATGAGGCCGGTCTGAGGGTCGATCAGCGCGATCTTGACCGTTTCGCCCTTCTGGGCGTGGGCGCCCAGGGCGCAAGCGAGCAGCGTTGCTGCGGTGAGGCTCTTGATGGCGAAATGCATTGTCTGTCTCCGATGGTTTTGGGAAAGTCGCGAGCGCAGCTTACAAGCCTGTTGCGGTGCAGCACTCAGGGATAGCCCCTAGGGGCTATCGCGCTGGCGACTTTTATGCTCGAAAGTGCTTCTCTCGCGCCCCCCAACCTCGGTGTCAGACGCCGGGCAACACGTAGTCCTTGAGTTGCTGACGCAAGGTCATCTTCTGCATCTTGCCGGTGGCCCCCAGCGGAATCGCGTCAACGAACACCACATCGTCCGGGATCTGCCACTTGGCGGTCTTGCCCTCGAAGAAAGCCAGCAACTCCTCACGCGTGACTTCGGTCCCCGGCTTTTTGACCACCACCACAATGGGGCGCTCGTCCCACTTGGGGTGGCGCATCCCGACGCAGGCGGCCATGGCCACGGCCGGATGGGCCATGGCGATGTTTTCAACGTCGATGGAGCTGATCCACTCGCCGCCGGACTTGATCACGTCCTTGCTCCGGTCGGTGATCTGCATGAAACCGTCGGGATCGATGGTGGCAACGTCGCCGGTGGGAAACCAGCCCAGGCCTTGCGCGTCGTAGCGCAATGGGTCACCGCCCTCCCCTTTGTAATAACTCGCAATGATCCAGGGCCCACGGACCAGCAGGTCGCCGTAGCTCTTGCCGTCCCAGGGCAATTCCTCTCCCGCATCGTCGACGATCTTCATGTCCACGCCATACACGGCACGACCCTGCTTGAGCAAGATCTTGTGTTGCTCCTCGGGCGGCAGCGCCATCTGCGCATTCTTCAGCGAACACACCGTGCCCAGCGGCGACATTTCGGTCATGCCCCAAGCATGGATCACGGACACGCCGTATTGGTCATTGAATGCTTTCATCATGGCGGGCGGGCATGCCGAGCCTCCAATGACGGTGCTCTTGAGCGTGCCGAACTTCAGGTTGTTCGCCTGCAGGTGGCCGAGCAACATTTGCCACACCGTGGGTACGCCCGCCGCCATCGTCACTTTTTCGCCTTCGAGCAAGTCGAAAATCGATTTGCCGTCCATGGCCGGGCCGGGGAACACCAATTTGGAACCCGTGGCGGCCGCCGAGTACGGAATGCCCCAGGCGTTGACGTGGAACATCGGAACCACAGGCAAGACGCTGTCGCGCGCGCTCAGATTCAGGGCATCGGGCAGCGCTGCGGTGAACGCATGCAGGATGGTGGACCGATGCGAGTACAGCGCGGCCTTGGGGTTGCCGGTCGTACCGCTCGTGTAGCACATGCTGGACGCGGAATTCTCGTCAAACGTGGGCCATTGGTAGGTGTCGGGCTGGTTGGCGATCCAGGCCTCGTAACTCTGCAGGCCCGTGAGGCCACTGTCGGTGGGCAGCTTGTCTGCGTCGCACAATGCGATCCAGTGCTTGACCGAGGGGCAATTGGCCGCCACGGCCTTGACCAGCGGGAGGAAAGTCATGTCGAAACAGACGACCTTGTCTTCTGCGTGGTTGACGATCCAGGTGAGTTGCTCGGGGTGCAGACGCGGGTTGAGCGTGTGCAGCACATGGCCGGTGCCGCTGACGCCGAAATACAGTTCGAGGTGCCGGTAGCCGTTCCAGGCCAGCGTGGCCACACGGTCTCCAAATGTGAGGTTCAGCGCGTTGAGCGCGTTGGCGACCTTGCGTGCGCGCACGGCGACCTGTCCCCAGTTGCTGCGGTGGATGTCTCCTTCGACCCGGCGTGAAACGATCTCGCCGCTGGCGTGATGCCGCTCGGCGTGAACGATCAGCGTGGAAATCAAAAGGGGTTGGCTCTGCATCTGACCCAGCATGGGTTGTCTCCTGTGGTTGAGGTTTTGGATAAATCGGCCTGATGGTAGCGGGTTGCTCCGGTCGGCGTTGGGGTGGCTTACTTGATGAATTTTCCGTTGGCGCCAATGATGGTGAGCTCGACGTGTTTCGACGCTTGGCGAGAATCTTTGCCGAAGCCCACGTTGAATCCGCCCAGGCTGACCTGTCTCATGTTCTCGGCAGCGTTGACCAGACCGCTGCGGGTCAGGTTCTTGCCGGCGCGTTCGATCGCGGCACCCAGAACCCGGGCATTGATGTAGCTCTCGAAGCTCACGAATGAGTAGTCGGTGAGTCCGATCTTCTGCATGGCGCTCTGGTATTCCTTGACCAGCGGGTGAGCTTGACTCCAGGGGAACGGCACGACGGACGCCACCACCACCCCGACGCCGTCTTTGCCCAAGGCCTTGATGTTGGCGCTGGCGCCCATGACCGACAGCGTGTAGAACTGCACGCCTCGACGCGCCTTGTTGTAGGACTTGATGAATTCAAAGGTCGGGCGTCCCGCGGTGATCAAGATGATGGCGCCGGGGTTGCTTTCACTCACGGCGGTGACCGCGGCATCCGTGTCCGAGGCGTTGGACTGGACGCTGGCCACGGCGTGGGGTTTCATGCCGCGCTGCGCCATCGCGGCCTCCACGCCGGCGAGGCCGTCTTTGCCGAAGCTGCTGGCCTGGTAGACCACCCCGATGCGCTGAATGCCGACGGTCTGAAGGTGCTGGACCAGCTTTTCGGTCTCGTCGCGGTAGCTTGCGCGCACATTGAACACGTTGGGCACCGGGGGATTCCTCAGGCTGTCTGCCCCGGTGAATGGCGAGAAGAAGGGGACACCGTTTTGTTTCACAAGGGGGAGGATGGCTTCGCAATTGGGTGTGCCGGTCACGTTGAAGATGGCAAACACCTTGTCCTGATTGACCATCTGCTCCACATTTTTCACGGTGTTGGGTGCCTGGTAGCCATCGTCCATGGTGATGACCTTCAGGCGACGGCCATGAATGCCTCCCCGGGAATTGACCTCGTTGACATAAGCACGCGCTCCGTTGTTGATGTCCAGCGTCAACTCGGCGAGCGGCCCGGTCAGACCCAGCGACTGGCCCAGCAGTATTTCTGTGTCTGTGACCCCGATTTCAGAGGCGGTGGCCTGGGCGCTGCCCAAGGCCAGCATGAGCGACATCAGCAGGGCGAAGGCCCGGCGCGGGCGAAGCAGATCCTTCATGTTTGACTCCTAAAGTTGCAAAGGAATGTGCGTTTATAACAATAACGTACTGCGCCTCTCGTAGTAAAGTTTTCATTCATGCGCACTCTGGCAAAGCGTGCGGGATCGCATGGAACCTTTGCATGCCATGAGACATTTCCGCGAAACAGCTCGCCGAGCCCCACCCCGGACCCGACCCGTGCTCACCATCTCCAACAGAACTTCACCCGTCTTCGTGGCGAGCCAACCCTGGCTGGACCGACTGCCCCACACGCTGAGAACACGCGTCATCAACGAGGTGTTCTCCATCAAGGGGGACAAGGGTGATGTGCTGTTGCGCGCTGGCGAACCCGTGATGGGCTGGTACGCGGTGCTTTCGGGATTGGTGAAGCTGCAAACCCACTCGCCCGATGGCCGCCTCTCGGTGTTTCTCGGCGTGTCCGCGGGGGACTGGTTTGGCGAAGGCTCGGCCTTGAAATCGGAGAAACGGCGCTACGAGGTGGTGGCCTTGCGCGACACCTCCTTGATGTGCCTGCCGCTGCCCCTGTTTGACGAACTGCGCGCGGCCAGCCTGGAGTTCAACCAGGCCCTGGTGGCACAGATGAACAAGCGGCTTTCGCAAAGCATGGCCGTGATCGAAGCTGGCCGGGTGCGTTCGCCGCAGCAGCGCGTCGCGCTGTACCTCAGCCGGCTCTTCTGGCACGGTATGAAGCGCATTGAGTTGTCGCAAGAAGAACTCGGCCACCTGGCCGGCCTGTCCCGCCAGACCGTGAACAAGGTGCTGCAGCGCATGCAGCTGGACGGCCTGGTCGCGATCAACTTTGGCCGCATCACCATCCTGGACGAACCAGCGCTCGCTGCCCTGCTGACCACAACAGATTCCGATTAGCCTTGCGCGGCCGAGGTCGCTTGCGCAAGGCGACAATGGCCCGATGAACACAACCGTGCACGCAGAGGCCGACCTGGGACTGGTCTGGCGCAACCGTTTTGCAGGCCTGGGCGCTGCGTTTTACACACCTTTGCTGCCGACACCGCTGCCTTCTCCCACGTGGGTGGGCATCAGCCACGGCGTCGCTCGGCTGGTCGGCCTGGACGACGCCTGGCTGACCTCGCCCACCGGGCTGAACGCATTCACCGGCAATGTGCCGATCGCGGGCTCGCAGCCGCTGGCCAGTGTCTACAGCGGCCACCAGTTCGGCCACTGGGCCGGTCAACTGGGTGATGGACGTGCGATTCTGCTGGGTGAAGTGGACACCGGGAACGGCCCGCAGGAAATACAGCTCAAGGGCGCGGGACTCACGCCCTACTCCCGCATGGGCGACGGTCGGGCCGTGCTGCGCAGCTCGATCCGCGAATTCCTCTGCAGCGAGGCCATGCACGCGCTGGGCGTACCGACCAGCCGCGCGCTGTGCGTCACGGGCTCGCCCGCACCGGTCCGGCGCGAAGCAATCGAAACCGCCGCGGTGGTCACGCGGGTGGCGCCCAGCTTCATCCGCTTTGGACATTTCGAGCATTTCTCGCACAGTGGCCAGCACGACCAGCTGCGCCTCCTGGCCGATTTCGTCATCGACCACTTCTACCCCGCGTGTCGTGAGGCGCCGGGCAACCCCTATGCCGCGCTGCTGGAAGCTGTGAGCGCGCGCACCGCCGAGACCGTGGCCCAGTGGCAGGCCGTGGGCTTTTGCCACGGCGTGATGAACACCGACAACATGAGCATCCTGGGCCTGACCATTGACTACGGTCCGTTCCAGTTTCTCGACGCTTTCAACCCCGGCCACATCTGCAACCACAGCGACACCGGCGGTCGCTACGCCTACAACCGCCAGCCCAACATCGCCTACTGGAACCTGTTTGCGCTCGGCCAGGCCCTGCTGCCGCTGATGGACGAGCAGCAGCAGGCGCTGGACGCGCTGGAACCCTACAAGGCGCTGATGCCGGCCGCGCTGCAGCGGCGCATGAACGACAAGCTGGGCATGGCCAGCGTGCAGGCCGGGGATGCGGAACTCACCGAAGGACTGATGAAGTTGATGGCCGCCGATGCGGTGGACTTCACCATCTTCTGGCGCCGGCTGAGCCATGCGGTGGCGGGTGGGCTGGAGCCCGTGCGCGACCTGTTTCTGCAGCGCGACGCCTTCGATGCTTGGGCAGGGCAATGGCAAGCGCGCCTGCAGGCGCAGCCCGGCTTCGACGCCACCGCCACACAGGCGCACATGCTGCGCACCAACCCGCACGTGGTGCTGCGCAACCACCTGGGCGAAGTCGCCATCCAGCGCGCGAAACAAGGGGACTTCAGCGAGGTGGCCAGGTTGCAAAACGCACTGGAGCACCCATTTGAAGAAGTCGCCGGTCAAGAAGACCTGGCCGCCTTCCCGCCCGACTGGGCCAGCCAGATCGAAATCAGTTGCTCGTCCTAGGAGAACCCAGATGAATTTTCCCATCCAGAAAACCGAAGCCGAGTGGCGCGAATTGCTGGCCGCCAAAGGCGCCGAAGCGCGAGCCTTCGACGTGACCCGTCACGCCCACACCGAGCGCCCCTACACCGGCAAATACGAGCAGGTCTGGGCCGATGGCAGCTACCACTGCATCTGCTGCGGCAACACCCTGTTCGACGCCAAGACCAAGTTCGACGCCGGCTGCGGCTGGCCCAGCTTCTCGCAGGCCGTGCCCGGCGCCATCACCGAAATCACCGACCGCACCCACGGCATGGTGCGGGTGGAGACCGTGTGCAGCCAGTGCGGCGCGCACCTGGGCCATGTGTTCGACGACGGCCCCACCGACACCGGCTTGCGCTACTGCATGAACTCGGCGTCGCTGGAACACGCTCCCACCAAGGACACCCCATGAAAGCCAACAGCATCCTGCAGACCATCGGCAACACGCCGCACGTGCGCATCCAGCGCCTGTTTGGAGACGCCACACAACAGGTCTGGATCAAGTCCGAGCGCGGCAACCCGGGCGGCTCCATCAAGGACCGCATCGCCCTGGCCATGGTCGAGGCGGCCGAGCAAACCGGGGCGCTCAAACCTGGCGGCACCATTGTCGAGCCCACCTCGGGCAACACCGGCATCGGACTGGCCATGGTGGCGGCGGTCAAGGGCTACAAGATCATCCTGGTCATGCCCGACAGCATGTCGGTGGAACGCCGCCGCCTCATGCTGGCCTATGGCGCCAGTTTCGACCTCACGCCGCGCGAAAAGGGCATGAAAGGCTCGATCGCTCGCGCCGAAGAAATCGTGGCCAGCACACCCGGCGCCTGGATGCCGCAGCAGTTCAACAACCCGGCCAACGTGGCGGTGCACGTGCAGACCACGGCCGAGGAAATCGCCGCCGACTTTCCCGAAGGCATCGATGCCATCATCACCGGCGTGGGCACGGGCGGCCACCTCACCGGTGTGGCCCGTGTGCTCAAGGCGCGCTGGCCCCGGCTCAAGGTGTTCGCGGTGGAACCGGCTGCCTCGCCGGTGATCTCCGGTGGTGCGCCCTCGCCCCACCCCATTCAGGGCATCGGCGCCGGGTTCATCCCGAACAACCTCGACGTGAGCGTGCTCGACGGCGTGATCCAGGTCGAGGCCGAACCAGCCCGCGAGATGGCGCGCCGCAGCGCGCGCGAAGAAGGCATGCTGGTCGGCATTTCTTCCGGCGCCACCTTGGCCGCCATCGCGCAAAAACTTCCCGAGTTGCCGGCCAACGCCGTGGTGCTCGGCTTCAACTACGACACCGGTGAGCGCTACCTGTCGGTTGAAGGTCTGTTCCCCACCTGATCCCCATGAAAACACTGCAAGACATCCCACTCTCCATGCTCGACCTGGTCGCCGTGCGCGAAGGGCGCAGCGTGGCCGACGCGCTCAACGTGGCGCTGAGCACGGCACAGCACGCCGAGTCCCTCGGCTTCACCCGCTACTGGCTGGCCGAGCACCACAACATGAGCGGCATCGCCTGCTCGGCCACCGCCGTGCTGGTGGGGCACATTGCGGGCGGCACCAAACGCATGCGCGTGGGCTCGGGCGGCGTGATGTTGCCCAACCATGCGCCGTTGGTGGTGGCCGAAGCCTTCGGTACCCTGGCCGAGCTCTACCCCAACCGCATCGACCTGGGCCTGGGCCGGGCGCCCGGCACCGACCAGCTGACCATGCGCGCGCTGCGCCGCAACCGCACCGAAAGCGAAGACGACTTCCCGCGCGACGTGGCGGAGTTGCAGCACCTGCTGGGCCCGTCACAGCCCGGCCAGCGCGTGGTCGCCAACCCGGGAACCGGCACCAACGTGCCGATCTGGCTGCTCGGCTCCAGCCTGTTCTCGGCCCGACTGGCGGCCGAGCGCGGTCTGCCGTTCGCCTTCGCCTCGCACTTCGCACCGCGCATGCTGCTGCAGGCGCTGGACGTGTACCGCAGCCATTTCAAGCCATCGGCCCAGCTGGCGAAACCCTACGTGATCATCGGCGTGCCCTTGATTGCGGCCCCGACCGACGACGAGGCCGAGTACCTGGCCAGCAGCACCTACCAGCGCGTGCTGGGCATCCTCACCGGTCAGCGCGGCCAGCTGCCGCCGCCGGTGCAGGGCTTCATGGAACGCTTGCACCCACAGGAACAGGCCGGCATCGCCGACTTCCTGGCCGCTGCGGTGATTGGTGGGCCGGACACGGTGCGCAAAGGCCTGCAGGCCTTGGCCGACGCGACGCAGGCCGACGAATTCATGATCGTCTGCGACATCTACGACCCTGCGCTGCGCCTTCGTTCGCTGGACATCGCTGCAGAAGCGATGGCCGTGTCCGAACCTCTCACCGTTTGATCATCTGCATGATCTGACCCGCGTCCAGCGTGGCGGCCTTCTCCCGGATCTGCGGCAGGTACTGCGTCTGCATCTGCTTCGCGGGGCCCAGCAGGCTTTGAAAGGTCTCTTGCAGCAACGCGGTGCTCATGACCCGCCCACCCGCGTAGTAGCGCTTCGCCACCTGGCCCAAGGCATAGGTGGTGGCAAACGAAAAGGCCATGCCGGTGGCTGCACCGCCCACCCCGCCGATGGCGCGGCCCGCCACCTTGCCCAGCAAGCCGCCCAGCAATTTGCGGCCGAACTGCTCCAGGTACTGAGAGGTGAGGCCCACGCCCACGGCAGCGATGAATTCCCGGATGTGGCCCTGGTCCAGCTCCACTCCATGCGCCTTGCCGATGGCGTAGACCATCTTGACCTGCAGCGGAATGATGGCCATGGAGGCCCAGGATTGCGGCAGCAGCTCCAGGGCACCGTTGAGCAGCGCGTGGTTCAGAATCGATTTGTCGAGATCGACTCCGGGCGTCACGGAGGCGGCCACCACCGGGGCCGCAGCCACCGCCGCAGGCACCGCGACCGGCACCGCTTTTTCCGCCGCATCGACGATGGCGTCGGCCTCGCGCTCAAACGCAGCGGCGACCGTCGGGTCGAGCTTCAGAAGTGTCTTCAGCTCCGCCAGGAAGGCGCGTTCGGGCTCGCTTTGCCGGCCATCGGCGTCACACACACACACCGCCATTTCATAGGCCAGCTGGCGCTGCCCGGCATCTTGCAGGCTGGACGCTGCGGTGGACAACGACACGCGCTTGAGCAACACGTCCTGGTACAGCCGCGGCAGGCCGGCACCGGCGTTCTCCTGCCCCAGCGAATCGGCCATGCGCCGGATCGCCTCACGCTCGCTGTCGGCCTTGTGGCCATCGGCAAAGCCCGCCAGCAAGGCGATGGTGAGGATGGATTGTTGTTCTTGAGGGGTCATGTCGGTGTTGCTCCTGGAAGCCGAAAGTGAATGCACGAGTCGTATGGAGCACCCATTGTGGTGCCGAGTTCCTCGGCTTGACCCCTGTCAACGGCGACCGCCGTGCGCAGCGGATAATCCACCCATGCGTTTCCTCATCGACTTTTTCCCCATCGCCCTGTTTGTCATCGCCTACAAGATGGCCGACATCTACACCGCCACCGCGGTGCTGATGGCGGCCACGGTCGTGCAGACCGGCATCATCTACGGCATCGACCGCAAACTGCAGACGCTGCAGAAGGTCACGCTGGTGCTCATCCTCGTGTTCGGTGCCCTCACCCTCTTCCTGCAGGACGAGCGCTTCATCAAATGGAAGCCCACCGTGCTGTACGCGAGCATGGCCATCGTGCTGGCCGCCGCGCTCTGGATCTGGAAAAAGAACTTTCTCAAGCTGCTGCTGGGCAGTCAGCTCAGCCTGCCCGACGGCGTGTGGGCCAAACTCACTGTGGCCTGGGTGGGTTACTTCCTGTTCATGGCGGCGATCAACGCTTACGTGGCGGCCTACTACTCCACCGAAGACTGGGTCAACTTCAAGCTCTGGGGCTATGTGTTCCCGGTGGTCTTCATCGTCGGCCAGGGCTTGTACATCTCGCGCTTCCTCAAGGACGACCCGGTGGAAAAATCATGAGCGATGCCGCAACGCCCACGGCGGCCGCCATCGAAGCGCAACTGCGCGCCGTGCTGACCCCCACCGAGCTGGAAGTGCTGGACGAAAGTGCGGCCCACGCGGGGCACTCCGGGTCCAACGGAATGGGCTTCGGCACCCACTTCCGTGTGCGCATCGCGGCACCCGCTTTTGCCGGTTTGAGCCGGGTGGCCAAACACCGCCTTGTGTATGATGCGCTGCAAAAATTCACCGACGCGGGGCTGCACGCGTTGGCCATTGAAATCAAGGCCTGACGCGGCTTCCATGCCCGCCGCTACGTTCTGATACGAGTCTGCTGAACCCTGTCGGCACCCGCAGCTCCAACCCCTTTTCAACCCCGAGGATCAACATGAAATTTTCCCGCTCAGCCCTGACCATGGCCGTGCTCGTTGCCGCTGCTTTCAGCGCCTCTGCCCAGAACATCGCCATCGTCAACGGCAAGGCCGTGCCCACCGCGCGCCTGGACGTGCTGGCGCAGCAGATCGCCGCCAGCGGTCGCCCGGTGGACGACACGGTGCGTGCCCAGCTCAAGGAAGAGGTGGTGCTGCGCGAAGTGTTCATGCAGGAAGCGCAGAAGCGGGGCATCGGCGCCACCGACGAATTCAAGAACCAGCTTGAACTGGCCCGCCAGACCATCATGATCCGCGCGTTGTTCGCCGATTTCCAGGCCAAGAACCCGGTGACGGACGCCGACATCAAAGCCGAATACGACAAGTTCGTGGCGGCCAACGGTGGCAAGGAATACCGCGCCCGCCACATCCTGGTCGAGAAGGAAGAAGAAGCCAAGGCCATCATCGCTTCGCTCAAGGGCAAGGCCAAGTTCGAAGACATCGCCAAGAAACAGTCCAAAGACCCAGGCTCCGGTGCCAACGGTGGTGACCTGGACTGGGCCGCCGCTGCCAGCTACGTGCCGGAGTTCTCCGAGGCGATGGTCAAACTTGAAAAGGGCCAGACCACCCAGGTGCCGGTGAAGACCCAGTTCGGCTGGCACATCATCCGCGTCGACGACGTCCGCCAGGCCGAACTGCCCAAGATGGAAGACATCAAGCCGCAGATCGCGCAGCAGATGCAGCAGCAAAAGCTCACCGAGTTCCAGAAAGGTCTGCGCGAAAAGGCCAAGATCGAATAAGCGGCCTCATGGCTCAAGAAGAAAGCGCGGACTTCCGCGCTTTTTCCGTTTCAGGACAGCCGCATGCCGAGCCAGATCAGCGCCATCAGCACCGGCTGGTGCAGCAGGTAGTAGCTCAAACTCCAGCGGCCCAGCCACACCAACGCCTTGCGTCCCCCCCGGGCCGGCACACCGTTGCCCAGCCACTGCGGCCGCTCGCGACTCGCCCAGCGCCCGACCGCGACACCCCACCACATCACACCCAGCCAGGGCAGCAGAGGCACGTAGTCCTCGGTCACGGGCTTTTTGCTGATGAGACCCAGCCAGTTGAGCCAGGGCGTGTTGAACACCTCCAGCGCAGGAACCGACGGGATCAGGGCCGGTGCCACCAGCTTGAGGCCGATGGCCAGCGCACCCAGCGGCCACAGCCATGCGCCCCAACCCGCGGTCAGGCGCACCACGATCAACATCACCGCGATGCCGTGCAGAACGCCGAAGTAAATGAAGCTCTGGGGAAAGACCAGCAGCGAGCCGGCGGTGACCAGCAGCGCCGCACCGGCCACCTGCAACCAGCGGCGCCAGAAACGCGCCCAGGTCTGCCCCTGGTGCACGGCCACCGCCTGCGACAGGCCGGCGGTGAACAGAAACAGGCTCACGATGGCGGTGCGCTGCCAGGTCCAGAACGGGTCCCTGTAGAAGTCTTCGCGGATCAGGCGGAAGAAGTTGAGGTCGAAGCAGAAGTGGTACGCCGTCATCCACAGCATGGCCGCGGCGCGCAGGAGGTCGATGCGGTCCAGGCGCTGCGTCATGATCGTGTTCGCGTGGACCTCAGGCGCGCCGCTGGATGTCCAGCAGGATCTGGCTGAGCGCCGCCGGTTCGCTCACCATCGGGTCGTGGCCGGTGGCCATCTCCACCAGGTTCCAGCCGGGTTCGCTGCGCACCCGCACGCGCGACGGTGCAATGGTGGCCAGCGCCGGTTGGGTGCAGTCAATGAACGTGCGCGGCACGGCGGCCACCCGCTCGGCGTCGAAGTCCAGCGGCTGTTGGTACAGATGGAAAGGCTGCGGGGTCTGGCGCCGGTTGACCCAGTCGCGGTCGGCGCCGCTCAGGCCGAACAGGCTGGCATCGGGCGGCGGAAAGCTCAGGCCACCGCTGGGCTGCGATGCCGCGATCCGGGCCTGTTGGGTCTCTGTGGCGTGGTGGCTGCTCCAGCTGTCACCGGGATACGGCAGCGCGGCGTCGAGGTACACCAGGTGCACGAGCAACCCCGGGTGGTTGGCTTGCAGCCGATCGGCCACGCCGGTGATCACCATGCCCGCGTAGCTGTGGCCCACCAGCACCACGCGCTGGAGTTCTTCGGCTTCGATCAGGCCGATCACATCCTGGATGTGGGTGTGCAGATCGATCGTGGGCGCCATCAGGTGGGCACGTTCGCCCACACCGGTCAAGGTGACGGCGTGGCTGTCCACCCCGGCACTGCGCAGCAGCGGCAACACCCGGCTCCAGCACCAGGCGCCGTGCCAGGCGCCATGCACGAGCACGATGGAAGTTGTCTGCGTGGGATCGGCGGCTGCGGTCAAAGCGGGTCTCCGGTGGCGGGTTGGGCACCACCGGATTCTGCCCTGAGGGGGCCACGTCCTCAGATGTAGGCGGTCGGCTGGCGCACGTGGCGCATGTGCAGCGACAACCCGAGGGCGGCCATGTGGTTGCTGTTGCGACCCAGGATGGTTTCGCACAGGGGCAGGAACTCCGCTTCCTCGAAGCCCGCGTGGGCCGCATACGCGGCCACGAGCTGGTGCACTTCGTTCACGTCCAGGTCGGCATCCTGCCCCTTGCCCACGCGCTTGAGCGCTTTTTCCAGGTTTTTCCAGAGCGTTTCGATGGCGCGGTGTTCGTGCGTCAGCCGCTCGGTCATGGCCCGAACGCGATCGCGCTCGGCACCCGGCTGGGCGCTGGCGAGCACGGCCGGGAACAGGTCGCGCTCTTCGTCGAGGTGGTGTTCAAAAATCGCTTCGCGGAAAAACGCCAACGAGTCCGATGCGATCTGGCGCGCCTGGGCGGCGGGCGCCAGCAGCGCGGGCAGCGCATCCAGCGACTGCAGGCGTTTGAGGATGCCGACGTGGCAGTTCGCGAAGGTGGTCAGCGGCGCGTCGGTGCGCGCGGTGGCTTCAGGGCTGTGGGTGGCGGTGGTCATGCGGTCTCCTCGCGCTTCGCCGGGCAGGATCAGCCGGCGATTGGCACCAGTCTAGGCAGACCGCGTCTGCGTGCCTTGACACAGGTCAAGCGGTCTCGGGATCAGCGATGCGCCACCAGCTCGAACAGGTCCTTTTCGATTTCCCGGCTGTTGGCACTGATCACGCGACGTTGCATCTTCACGTAGCGCTTGACCGGCGGTGCGTACCAGATCAGGTAGTGGATGCGCACCGGCTCGATCGAGGCCAGGGTGGTGCCACCGGTGGCGCTGCGGCTGCTCCACACCTCCACCTTGAACGCCTCGAAGCTGCCGCCCGGCACATTCACCGTCTCGCGCCCGAGCACCTTGGCCTGCGAGTACCACTGGCCCCAGGTGTCGACGTCCGGGGTGTCGAAGTCGCCCAGCGAGCCCAGGGTGCTCAGGTCGTGAAAGGCGCCGAGGTAGGGGCTGTACTCCAGGCCGATCTGGTCCCAGGTCAGAAACGCGGGGCGGCTCCCGATGGCGCGGCGCGAGTCGCCCACGATGCGCGTTTCGGCGTCGGCGCGCAGGGTATCCGTCACCAAGCCGTCGCGCACCGATTGCACGGAAATCACGATGTCACGGCGCGGGCTGGTAGGCCATTTGCCGCTGGTGCGGTACGTCCAGCTCTCGCCCGGCCGGGGCAAGGCGGCGTTGACTTCACGCGCCACTTCGGGTGGACGCTCCGGCACCGCAGCCACCGTCGCGGGCGCTGGTGCGGCGGGCTCCGCTGGCCTGGCACGTGCCACGTCGATCGGCGTGGCGGGCCGGGTCGTGGTCAGCGGGGCCGCCGTGGCCGGGCTCGAGGGGGGCGGCGGCCGGGTCGGTGCAGCGGCCACGATCACCGGCGCAGACACCACGGGAGCCGCCACCACAGCGGGCCTGGCGGGAGGTGCCGTCTCCGCTGTCGGCGTCGCCGCGGACACTGGAGCCGGTGCGGGCGCGGCTGCGACCACGACCGCCGTCTCGGGCGCTCGGGGCGATTCGGCGGTGAGCAGGGGGGTGGAGGCGACCGGGGACGTGGACCCGTCATCGCCGGGCCAGAAGGCCCAAAGTCCAAGCGCGAGCCCACCGACGCCCAGGCCTGCCCGGCGCCAAAGTCCACCGCTGCTGGCCGCTGTCACGGCGGGTGAGGAGGTCGAGGGAACGGGTCCATGGGCGTCGCGGGACTTGTCGGCGACGGCAGTGGGTTCGGTGATGCCGGCGTCCGCGCGCCGGTCCAGCATGGTGTCGAGGGCGCGGATCAGCTCTTGCGTGGAGGCCTCCCACTGCTTGTGGCTGATCTCGATGGCCTGGCGCCGGGCCAGCGCCTTGAGGTCGGCGGGCAGCTCGTCACCACGCGGCATGAGCGCACCACCCACCAGCACCGGCACCACGCGGATCTCGCGCTCCAGCGCCACACCGGTTTCCAGTCGCACAAAGTCGTGGGGATCGTCGAGCCGCCGGCGCCCGGCAGCGTCGGTGGTGCTGAGCCATTCGTCACCGATGACGACGACCAGGACCTGGCAGGAACCCACCGCCTGCTCGATCGCGGTGACGAAGTCGGTGCCGAGTTCGATGCCCGCCACGTCCATGAACACCCGGTCGGCGCCGAAGTGGGCGGCGAGGCGGTCGTACAGCCGCCCGGCGTAACCGGCCGAGTCGTCCCTGCGGTAGCTGATGAAGATCCCGTCCATGTGGCGAAGACCCGAGGTTTCACCGCCAATCGGTGCGGTGTCCGGTGGCGGGCCCCTGGAGGCTCGGGGCTCGACCGGCTCATTCTAGGACGCTGCCCCGGTCAGTGCCATCCCCAACTGAAGGATCAGCGCGTCAGGCGGACTGGGGCTTCTTGCCGCGCAGGCGGCCAACCAAGCCCACCAACACCAGCACCACGGCACCGGCCACCACGCCCACCAGCGCTCCGGCCAGGCTGGTCACCACGGGCGCCACCCAGCCCAGGCCCGCGGCGAAGTCTTCAATGCCATGGCCCACCGCGGGCACACCGTGCACCAGGATGCCGCCGCCCACGAGGAACATGGCGGCGGTGCCCACGACCGAGAGCGTTTTCATGAGCCAGGGCGCAGCCGCGAGGATGCCGCGGCCGATCGCCTGCTTCCAGCGGGCCACCTGCTGGTTGAGGTGAAGACCCAGATCGTCCAGCTTGACGATGCCGGCCACCAGGCCATAAACACCCACCGTCATGAGCAGCGAAATGCCCACCAGCACCGCCACGCGCTGGCCCATGCTGGCCGCGGCCACCGTGCCCAGGCTGATCACGATGATCTCGGCCGAGAGGATGAAGTCGGTGCGCACGGCGCCCTTGATCTTCTCTTTCTCGAAGGCCACCAGGTCCACATTCTTGTCGACCACGGCTTCCAGCAGCTTCGCGTGTTCCGCCTCGTCTTCGGCCTTGTGGGCGCCGAACGCGTGCACGAGTTTTTCGACCCCCTCGTAACATAGGAACAAGCCGCCCAGCATCAGCAGCGGCGTGATGGCCCAGGGCGCGACCACGCTGATGAGCAAGGCCGCCGGTACCAGGATGGCCTTGTTGATCATCGAGCCCTTGGCCACCGCCCAGACCACCGGCAACTCACGGTCGGCCTTCACGCCGGTGACCTGTTGCGCGTTGAGCGCGAGGTCATCGCCCAGCACACCCGCCGTCTTCTTCACGGCCAGCTTCGTCATCACGGCCACGTCATCGGCCGCGGCTGCGCCTTGGCGCGCGGCGATCTTGGTCATCACGGCCACATCGTCCAGGATAGCGGCGATGTCGTCGATCAATAAAAGCAAGCTGCTTCCGGCCATGGGTTCTTTCGAGGGTTGAGGCGTCAGGCGCCGAAAGCGATGCGGGGCGGGGTCATGCGACCCACCGTCGCGCGTTGTGCCACAAACGCATCCAGGCGCTGCGAGCCGCCGGGTCCTGGTCGGTCCAGCTCATCTGGATGTTGCGGAACACGCGCTCGGGGTGCGGCATCATCGCCGTGAAACGGCCATCGGCCGTCGTCACGGCGGTGAGACCACCCGGGCTGCCGTTGGGGTTGAACGGGTAGGCCTCGGTGGCCGCACCCGTGTTGTCGGTGAAACGCATCGCGGCAATCGCCTTCAACGCGTCGCCGCGGTGGTGGAAGTTCGCGTACCCCTCGCCGTGGGCCACCGCGATCGGCAGCCGGCTGCCCGCCATGCCGGCCAGAAACAGGCTCGGGGACTCCAGCACCTCCACCATGGACAGGCGGGCTTCAAACCGCTCGCTCTGGTTGGTGGTGAAACGCGGCCAGGCCTCGGCGCCGGGGATGATGTCGGCCAGCTCGGCAAACATCTGGCAGCCGTTGCACACACCCAGACCAAACGTGTCGGTGCGGGCGAAGAAGGCCTTGAACTGGTCGGACAGCGCCGGGTTGAAGGTGATGCTGCGTGCCCAGCCGATGCCCGCGCCCAGCGTGTCGCCGTAGCTGAAGCCGCCGCAGGCCACCACGCCTTTGAAGTCGGACAGCTTCGCGCGGCCGGTCTGCAGGTCGGTCATGTGCACGTCGAAGGCTTCAAACCCGGCCTGGGTGAAGGCGTAGGCCATCTCCACGTGCGAGTTCACGCCCTGCTCGCGCAGGATCGCGACTTTGGGGCGGGTGAGCAAAAGCCCCGTTCGGGCTGAGCTTGTCGAAGCCGCTTGGTCTGGATGCCCTTCGACGAGTTCAGGGCGGACGGGTGTTTCCGCACTCGGGTCAAAGGTCAGCTTCGTGTGCAGACCCGGATCTTCGGGACGCCCGGCGGCTGCGTGCTCGGCGTCGGCGCAGGCCGGGTTGTCGCGCTGCTGGTTGATTTTCCAGCTCACGCTGTCCCAGACCTGGTGCAGGTCAAACAGGCTGGCCGAGAACACGGCCTTGGTGTCGCGCCACACCTGCAGCTGGCCTTTGCCGGCGTCCATCGCGGAGCTGGCCGGGCGCGTCTTGCCCACGAAGTGGCTGTGTTTGCTCAGACCGTGCTCACGCAGGGTCTGCATCACCGTGTTGCGGTCGTCGGTCTTCACCTGCAGCAGCACGCCCAGCTCTTCGCTGAACAGCGCCTTGAGCGTGAGTTCCTCGCGCCGCGCGCCCACCTGACCGGCCCAGTTTTTGGCGTCACCCACCTCGGCGCGGCTGTCGCTGATGCCGTCGCCTTCGGTGACGAGCAGGTCCACGTTGAGCGCCACGCCCACGTGACCGGCAAAGGCCATCTCGGCGGCGGCGGCCAGCAGGCCACCGTCGCTGCGGTCGTGGTAGGCCAGGAGCTTGCCCTCGGCCCGCAGGGCGTTCACCGCGTTGACCAGGCTGATCAGGTCTTGTGCCTCGTCCAGATCCGGCGCCTCGCCACCGCCCTGCCCCAGCACCTGGGCGAGCACACTGCCGCCCATGCGGTGGCGGCCTTTGCCGAGGTCGATCAGCACCAGCGTGGTGTCGTCCAGCGCGTTGTTCAGCTGTGGCGTGAGCGTGCCGCGCACGTCGGACAGGGTCGCAAAGGCGCTCACGATCAAGCTCACCGGCGAAGTCACTTTCTTCGTCTCGCCGCCCTCGCTCCACTGCGTGCGCATGGACAGGCTGTCCTTGCCCACGGGAATCGAGATGCCCAGCGCAGGGCACAGCTCCATGCCGACCGCTTTCACCGTCTCGTACAGCGCGGCGTCTTCACCCGGTTCGCCGCAGGCTGCCATCCAGTTGGCGGAGAGCTTCACACGCGACAGTTCAATGGGAGCGGCCAGCAGGTTGGTGATGGCCTCGGCCACCGCCATGCGGCCGGAGGCGGCCGCGTCGATGGCGGCCAGCGGCGTGCGCTCGCCCATGCTCATGGCCTCGCCCGCGAAGCCTTTGAAATCGGCCAGGGTCACGGCGCAGTCGGCCACCGGCACCTGCCAGGGGCCGACCATCTGGTCGCGGTGAGAGAGTCCACCCACGGTGCGGTCGCCGATGGTGATGAGGAAACGCTTGGACGCCACCGTGGGATGACTCAGCACGTCGATCACAGCCTTCTGCAGGTCCACGCCGGTGAGGTCCAGCGAACCCGGCGCGCGAGAAACGGTCTTCACATCGCGGTGCATCTTGGGCGGCTTGCCCAGCAGCACGTTCATGGGCATGTCGACCGCTTTTTCCGTTTGCCCTGAGCCTGTCGAAGGGTCGTCGGCCAGCACCAGCTCGCGCTCTTCCGTGGCCACACCCACCACGGCAAACGGGCAGCGTTCGCGCTCGCAGAAACCTTTGAACACCTCCAGCGATTCGGGCGCGATCGCCAGCACATAACGCTCCTGGCTTTCGTTGCACCAGATTTCCTTGGGCGCCAGGCCGCTTTCTTCCAGCGGCACGGCGCGCAGGTCAAAACGCGCACCGCGCCCGGCGTCGTTGGTCAGCTCGGGAAAGGCATTCGACAGACCACCCGCGCCCACGTCGTGGATCGCCAGGATGGGGTTGTTCGCCCCCTGCTGCCAGCAGTGGTTGATGACCTCCTGGGCGCGGCGCTCGATCTCGGGGTTGCCGCGTTGCACGGAGTCGAAGTCCAGCGAGGCGGCGTTGGTGCCGCTGGCCATGGAACTCGCCGCGCTGCCCCCCATGCCGATCTTCATGCCCGGGCCGCCGAGCTGGATCAGCAGCGAGCCGGCCGGGAACTCGATCTTCTGGGTCTGGATGGCGTCGATCACGCCCACGCCGCCGGCGATCATGATGGGCTTGTGATACCCGCGCTGAACGCCGTCCACCGCCAGTTCGTACTCGCGGAAATAACCCAGCAGGTTGGGCCGGCCGAACTCGTTGTTGAAAGCCGCGCCACCGAGCGGTCCCTCGGTCATGATCTGCAGCGGGCTGGCGATGTGCTCGGGCTTGCCGCCCGGCTGATCACTCAGGCCACCCCAGAGCTTGCCCACGGTGAAGCCGGTGAGGCCCGCCTTGGGTTTGGAGCCACGGCCGGTGGCGCCCTCGTCCCGGATTTCGCCGCCAGCACCCGTGGAGGCGCCGGGGAACGGAGAAATGGCGGTCGGGTGGTTGTGGGTTTCGACCTTCATCAGCACATGGTGGGTGGCGGTCTCCGCCACATACGCCGGCGACGCATCGCCACCGGCGCGCGCCACGAAGCGTTCAACCACGCTGCCTTCCATGATGGAGGCGTTGTCCGAATACGCCACCACGGTGTGCTGCGGTGCCAGCTGGTGCGTGTGGCGGATCATGCCGAACAGGCTTTTCTCCTGCGCCACGCCGTCGATGGTGAACTGCGCGTTGAAGATCTTGTGGCGGCAGTGTTCGCTGTTGGCCTGCGCGAACATCATCAGCTCGACATCGGTCGGGTTGCGCTTCAAGCCGGTGAACGCGTTGACGAGGTAGTCGATTTCATCGACAGCAAGGGCCAGGCCCCAGTCGGTGTTGGCGCGCTCCAGCGCAACGCGGCCGCCGCCCAGCACGTCAACCTGCTCCATCGGAGCGGCGTGCAGCTCGGTGAACAAGGCCTGGGCCTGTGTGCGGTCAAGCGAGACGTTTTCCGTCATGCGGTCGTGCAGCAGGTCGGCCACCGCACGCAACTGCTCGGCCGACAGGCTGGCCTTGCCCAGCAGGCCGCTCTTGAGTTGCAGGCGGAACTCGACCAGGCGCTCCACCCGGTGCAGGGCCAGGCCGCAGTTGTGGGCAATGTCGGTGGCCTTGGAAGCCCAGGGCGAGACCGTTCCCAGGCGGGGCATCACCAGCAGCGCCGGGGCGCCGGCGGCTTCGAGCTTGGTGTGAAGTTCGGTGGCGGGCTCACCATACGTCAGCAGTTCGCCCACACGCGCCACGGTGGCCGCGTCGGGCTCGCCATCGAACGCGGCGAGGTGCACGAAGCGGGCCGAGAGGCCGGTGATCTTGTCGGAGAGGGCTGCCAGACGGGGCAGGAGTTGCTGGACTTTGAAGTCGCTGATGGCATTGCCGCCATCGAAAGTGCGCAGGTGCAGGGACACGTTGGGAGCCTGAGGTGCGTAGACCCGGGGGGTGGGCGGAGTGGCGATTTTACCCGCGTGGCCCGCCCAGTCATCGGCACCGATACCCTGCGCCGCAGGGCCCGGTGGGATAATCCTCGTCCATGAGCATCACCTACAAAGACGCAGCGGGCATCGAAGGCATGCGGGTGGCCTGCCGCCTGGCCTCCGAAGTGCTGGACTACCTCACGCCGCTGATCCAGCCGGGCGTGACCACGCTGGAGATCGACCGCCTCGCGGCCGACTTCATGAAACAGCAAGGCACGGTGTCCGCCACCATCGGCTACCAGCCCAGTGGCTATCCGCCCTACCCCGGCCACCTGTGCACCTCCATCAACCACGTGGTGTGCCACGGCATTCCGAACGAGAAACCGCTCAAGAAGGGCGACATCCTCAACGTGGACGTGACCGTCATCAAGGACGGCTGGTTCGGCGACAACAGCCGCATGTACATGATCGGTGGCGAGGCCGCCTGTTCGGTGCAGGCGCGCCGGCTGACCCAGGTGACGTACGAGGCCATGTGGAAAGGCATCGTGATGGTCAAGCCCGGCATCCGCCTGGGCGACATCGGTCATGCCATCCAGACCTTTGCCGAAGGCAACGGCTTTTCGGTGGTGCGCGAGTTTTGCGGCCACGGCATCGGCCAGAAGTTTCACGAAGACCCCCAGGTGCTGCATTACGGCCGCCCGGGCACGTTGGAGGAGCTCAAGCCGGGCATGACCTTCACCATCGAACCGATGATCAACGCCGGCAAACGCGACATCAAAGAAGCCGGCGACGGCTGGACCATCGTGACGCGCGACCGATCGCTCTCCGCCCAGTGGGAACACACCGTGCTCGTCACCGAAACCGGCTACGAGGTGCTCACGCTGTCGGCCGGCAGCCTGGCGCCGCCGGCTTTTGTGACGCCAGCCGCCGCCGTGGCGGCCTGAGCCGATGGACCCCGTTCTGGCGCCCTCGGGCGACTTTGGCGCACTGCGCCAGCGTTACCGCGACGACAAGTCCGCCCTCTTCTCGCTGCTGCGCGACCAGGGAGCTTCCACGCGGGGTGTGCGCCAGGCGCTGCAGCAACTCTCACGGCTGACCGACCAGACCTTGCGGGAGCTCTGGAGCCGAGCCGGCTTCGGCACCGGCTTCTCGCTGATCGCCGTGGGCGGCTACGGCCGTGGTGAACTGTTCCCCTACTCCGATGTGGATGTGCTGGTGCTGCTGCCCGACGGCGCCATGCCCGACGATGACGCCGAACTCAAGAAGCAGATCGAGGGCTTCATCGGCGCTTGCTGGGACCTGGGTCTGGAAATCGGGTCCAGCGTTCGCTCGGTGACCGACTGCGTGGAGGAGTCGGCCAAAGACGTGACGGTGCAGACCTCCATGCTGGAAAGCCGCCTGATCTGTGGCAGCAAGAGCGCTTTCAACCGCCTCGTCAGCCTGCTGGACGAGGCCATGGACCCCAAGGCCTTTTACGTGGCCAAGACGCTGGAGATGCGCCAGCGCCACACCAAGTACGAAAACACGCCGTATTCTCTGGAGCCCAACTGCAAGGAGTCGCCCGGCGGCTTGCGCGACCTGCAGATCATCCTCTGGGTGTCCAAGGCCGCCGGCCTGGGGCGCAGCTGGGACGACCTGGCGCGCAAAGGCCTGGCCACGCCGCTGGAAGCGCGCCAGATCAAGGCCAACGAAGCCCTGCTCAGCCTGATCCGCGCGCGACTGCACCTGCTGGCCAACCGGCGCGAAGACCGGCTGGTGTTCGACCTGCAGACCGCGGTGGCCGAGTCGTTCGGCTTCAAGGCGCAGGTGCCCGCTGTCATCACCGCCGGCCCACCCGGACAGCCTCACGCAACACCCACGGCCAAAGGCACGCGCCGCGCCAGCGAAGCGCTGATGAAGCGTTACTACTGGGCCGCCAAGGCCGTGACCCAGCTCAACCAGATCCTGCTGCTCAACATCCAGGAACGCCTGCAGGACGACATGGCCGGCGTGGACCGCCTGCGACCGCTGAACCCGCGCTTCTTCGACAAGGGTGGCATGCTGGAGGTGGCCAGCGACGATCTGTACGTCCAGCAACCGCGAGCCATCCTGGAGACGTTTCACATCTACCAGACCACGGTGGGCATCAAAGGCTTCTCGGCCCGCACGCTGCGCGCGCTCTACAACGCCCGACCGGTCATGAACGCGAAGTTCCGCGCCGACCCGGTCAACCGCGCTCAGTTCCTGCAGATCCTGAAAGAGCCCGAAGGCATCACGCATGCGCTGCGCATGATGAACGAGACCTCGGTGCTCGGGCGCTACCTCTGGGTGTTTCGCCACATCGTGGGCCAGATGCAGCACGACCTGTTCCATGTGTACACCGTGGACCAGCACATCCTCATGGTGCTGCGCAACGTGCGCCGCTTCTTCATTGCCGAGCACTCGCACGAATACCCGTTCTGCTCACAGCTCGCCGCCGGCTGGGACAAGCCCTGGATCTTCTACATCGCAGCCATCTTCCACGACATCGCCAAGGGCCGCGGTGGTGACCATTCCGACCTGGGCGCCAAGGACGTGCGCACCTTCTGCCGCCAACACGGCATCGAGCGCGAAGACAGCAAGCTGATCGAGTTCCTGGTGTCCGAACACCTGACCATGAGCCGCATGGCGCAGAAGGAAGACCTGAGCGACCCGGACGTGATCGCTGCATTTGCGAAACGCGTGGGCAACGAGCGTTACCTCACGGCGCTCTACTTGCTCACCGTGGCCGACATCCGGGGCACCAGCCCGAAGGTGTGGAACGCCTGGAAGGGCAAGCTGCTGGAAGACCTGTACCGCTACACCCTGCGCGCGCTCGGCGGCCGAGCCCCCGACCCGGGTGCGGTGATCGAAGCGCGCAAGCGCGAGGCGCTGTCCATGCTGGCGCTGCACGCGCTGCCGCACATGGCGCACAAGGCGCTGTGGGACACGCTGGACGTGAGCTACTTCATGCGCCACCAGGCCGACGAGATCGCCTGGCACACGCGGGTGCTCACGCGCCAGATCGCCCAGACCGCAACCAAAGCCGCCGCCAAGCCGGCGCCCGACGTGGATGAAACGGTGGTGGATCGCTGCATCGTGCGCGCCCGTCTCTCGCCCGAAGGCGAAGGCCTGCAGGTGCTGGTGTATGCGCCCGATCAGAACGATCTGTTTGCCCGCATCTGCGGCTATTTCGACAGCTCCAACTTCAGCATCCTGGACGCCCGCGTGCACACCACGCTCACCGGCCACGCGCTCGACACCTTCCAGGTGGTGGCGCCCACGCTGTCAGAGCACTACCGCGAACTCATCGCGATGGTGGAGAACAACCTGGCGCAGACCATCGACGAGTGCGGCCCGCTGCCGGCGCCCATGAAGGGCCGTCTCTCGCGCCGGGTCAAGAGTTTCCCGGTCACGCCGCGGGTGGACCTGCGGCCCGACGAGAAGGCGCAGCGCTGGCTGCTGTCGGTCTCGGCAAGCGACCGCGCCGGCCTGCTTTACGGCATCTCGCGCGTGCTGGCGCGTTACGACATCAACGTGCAGCTGGCCAAGATCACCACGCTGGGCGAGCGGGTGGAAGACACCTTCCTCATCTGTGGCGCGCAGTTGCAGATGAACAAGCGGCAGATCGAGATCGAGACGGAGTTGCTGGAGACTTTGGAGGGCTGAGGCTTTTCTCCGGCTTTGTTTTGATCGTTCCGGCTGCTCCGGTCATCGGCGAGTACACCAACACAGCTTCAAGGTCGTGAGTGAGTGGCGCTCTGCGCAGCGGCATCAAGGAGGAGAGGCGGCAAAGCCGCCTCGGGGGACAGCCGCGGAGCAGAGCGCCACTCACTCACGAGCCCGCCAAACCCTAGGCTCGCAAGGCCTCCGACGGCGACTCGGCCCCAGAAGGTTTGCGCCCAAACAGCGACCCGAACCAGATCGACACATCGTCAACCAGCGTGAACACCGCCGGAATCACCAGCAGGCTCAGGAAGGTCGAGGTGATCAAACCGCCGATCACCGCCACCGCCATCGGTGAACGGAAACTGCTGTCGGCCGCGCCCCAGCCAATGGCGATCGGCAACATGCCCGCGCCCATGGCGATCGTCGTCATCACGATCGGGCGCGCGCGCTTGTGGCAGGCATCCAGAATCGCATCCAGCCGGTTCATGCCGTGCTCGCGCCGCGCCTCGATCGCGTACTCCACCAGCAAAATCGAGTTCTTCGTCGCCACCCCCATCAGCATGATCAAACCGATCAGCGACGGCATGGAGAAGCTCTTGTCGGCCAGCAGCAGCGCCACGAAGGCGCCACCCAACGACAGCGGCAGTGCCGCCAGAATCGTCACCGGGTGCAGGAAGGCCTTGAACAGCAGCACCAGCACGATGTAGATGCACAGGACCCCCGTCAACATGGCCAGGCCGAAGCTGGCGAACAGCTCGCCTTGCACCTCGGCATCGCCAATCTCCAGCACCGAAACGCCCGGCGGCAGGTTGCGCAGGCTCGGCAGTTTCTCCACCGCGTTCTTCATGTCACCCAGCGCAATGCCGGCCAGCTCCACCTCGAAGTTGATGTTGCGCGCGCGGTCGTAGCGGTCGATCACCGCCGGGCCGCCGCCAAAACTCAGCGTGGCCACCTGCCCCAGCATCACCGGGCCCTTGCTCCCGGGCACCGCCAGACGGGCCAGCAGGTCCAGATCGCCACGCGCCGAGGCGTCAAGCTTGACCACGATCGGAATCTGCCGCTGCGGCAGGTTCATCTTGGGCAAGGCCGTGTCGTAGTCACCCACGGTGGCGATGCGCAAGGTCTCGGCAATGGCGCTGCTGGTGACCCCCATCTCGGCCGCGCGCGCCAGATCGGGCGTCACGCTGATCTCGGTGCGCACCAGCGACGCGGTGGACTGCACGCTGCCCACGCCGGGAATGGTGCGCAGGTCGCGTTCGATCCCGGTGGCCGCCGTGGTGAGCGCGGCGGCGTCGTTGCCGGTGAGCGTCAGGATGTACTTTTCACCCGAACCGCCCAGGCCCACCTTGCTGCGCACGCCCGGCAGGTTGGACATGGCCGCGCGCATCTGGTTTTCGATGACCTGTTTGCGCGGGCGCGTTCCCCGCGCGTCGAGCTGGATGGTGAGCGCCGCCTTGCGCGACTCGGCCGTGCCCTGCGGCGCAAAGGGGTCACTGCCTGCGGAGCCCGAACCGATGGTGGTGTAGACCGACTTCACATGCGGCACGTCCATCACCAACAGGCGCGCACGCTCGGCACTCGCCACGGTCTGCTGCAGCGTGGAGCCCGGTGGCAGTTCGATGTAGACCTGCGTCTGCGAGTTGTCGTCGGGCGGAATGAAGCCCTGCGGGAGCAGCGGGATCAGCATCAGCGAGCCGACGAAAAACACGCCCGCGCCGATCATGGTGATCCAGCGGTGGCGAATGCACCAGGCCGCCCAGCCCTGGTAGGTGTTGAGCCAGGCGGGTTCGTCCTGGTTGGTCATCCACTTCCAGAAGGCACCGGTCACGCGGTTGCTGCGTGCCCAGCGCGGCATGTCTTTGGCCATCACCACCGGCTTGAGTAGGTAGGCCGCCATCATGGGCGTGAGCGCGCGCGCCACCACCAGCGAGGCGAACACCGCGAACGACGCGGTCCAGCCGAACTGCTTGAAGAACTTGCCCGGGATGCCCGACATGAAGGCCGTGGGCAGGAACACCGCGATCAAGGCGAAGGTGGTGGCGATGACCGCCAAACCGATCTCGTCGGCCGCTTCCATCGACGCCTGGTACGGCGTCTTGCCCATGCGCATGTGGCGCACGATGTTCTCCACCTCCACGATCGCATCGTCCACCAGGATGCCGATCACCAGCGACATGGCCAGCAGCGTCACCACGTTGATGGTGAAGCCCATGTAGTGCATGCCGATGAAGGCCGGGATGGCCGACAGTGGCAGCGCGACCGCCGAGACCACGGTGGCGCGAAAGTCGCGCAGAAACAGCCACACCACCAGCACGGCCAGGATGGCACCTTCGTACAGCAGCACCATGGAGCCGTCGAACTCCTCCTGCACCGGCGTGACGAAGTCGAACGACTCGGTGATGCTCAGATCCGGCCGCGCGGCACGCAACTCCGTGAGCTTCTCGCGCACACCGTTGCCCACCTCGATCTCGCTGGCGCCGCGGCTGCGCGCGACTTCAAAACCCACCACCGGCTGGCCGTTCAGGAAGGCCGCGGCCGTGGGCTCGGCCACCGTGTCCCGAATCGTGGCGATCTGGTCCAGCCGAACGCGTCGTCCGTCGGAGAGCGACAACTCCAGCCGCGAGAGTCCTTCAGCCGATTGCAATGAAGACAGCGTGCGCAGCGGCTGCTGGCTGCCGCCCAGGTCCACCCGGCCACCGGCGCTTTCGATCTGCACTTTGGCGAGTCGGCGCGACACGTCGGCCGCGCTCGCACCCAGCGCCTGCAGCTTCAGCGGGTCCAGCAGCACCTGCACTTCGCGGTCCAAGCCACCCACGCGGTTGATGGCGCCCACGCCGCGCACCGAGAGCAGCAGCTTGGAAATGTCGTTTTCGACAAACCACGAAATGGCTTCCGCGTCCATCTTGTCGGACGACACGGTGTAGGCCAGCACCGCACCCCCGGCGAGCTCCACCTTGTTGATGATGGGTTCGCGCAGATCGGCCGGCAGGTCACCACGCACCTTGGCCACGGCCGAGCGCACGTCGTCCAGCGCTTCCTGTGTGTTCTTCTCGATGCGGAATTCGGTGGTGATGGTGACCGCACCGTCCTGCACCTTGGTGGTGATGTGCTTGATGCCTTGCAGCGAGGCGAGGCTGTTTTCGATGACGCGCGCCACGTCGTTTTCCAGCTGGTTGGGCGCGGCGCCCGGCAGGCTGGCGCTCACCGTGATGTTGGGCACATCCAGGTCGGGGAAGTTCTGCACCTTCATCTGGCCGAACGAGAACAGGCCCGCCAGCGTCAGCATGAAGAACAGCATCGACGCCGGGATCGGATTCTTGATGGACCAGGCAGAGACGTTCATGGCCCGGTCCTCACTTCACCACTTTGACGAGATCGGCTTCGTTCAGGAAACCCGCGCCCTGCACCGCCACCGGCTCCTTGGCTTTGACGCCTTCGAGCACCTCGACCCGCTCGCCCACGCGCCGCCCGGTCTGCACCTTGCGCTGGCTGGCCTTGTTCTGCGGGTCGATCACGAACACATAGTTGCTGCCGTCGCGCACCACGATGGCTTCGCTCGGCACCGTGAGCGCGTCGCTCTGCCCCAGCTCAAAGAAGCCCTTGGCAAAAGTACCCGCCTTCAGCTCGTCGTTGCGCGGCAGGTCCACAAACACCAGGATGTTGCGCGTCTGCGGGTCCGCGCTGGGCGCGATCGCGCGCACCCGGCCGGTGATCTCCAGCCCGCTGGCCGCTGTGACCTTCACCTCCTGGCCCTTGCTCACGCGCCCCACCTCGCTGGGCGTGACCTCGCCGCGCCATTCCATGCGGCTCTGGCGCACCAGGCGGAACAGCTCCTGCCCCGCGCTCACCACCGCACCCACGGTGGCACCGCGCGCCGAAATCACGCCGTCATCGGGCGCGAGCACCTGGGTGTTGCCCAGGCGAACCTCGGTGGCGCTCAGCACAGCCTTCGCGGCTTCCAGTTGCGCGCGCGCCACCTTCTCTTGCGTGAGGTACTGCGCCACCTGCGAAGCGGAGAGCGCGCCGCTGTCCTGGATGGACCGCGCCCGGTCGGCGTCGGCCTTGGCGTTCTCATGGCTGGCCTCGGCCTGCATCAGGCTGGCACGGCTCTGCAGGCTGTCGGCCTGCGTGGTTTCGCGCGCGAACTCGGCCAGCACCTGGCCCTTGCGCACCACGTCACCCACGTTCACGTTCACCGACGCCAGCCTCAGGCCATTGAGTTCGGCGCCCACGCTGGCCTCTTGCCACGCGGTGATGTTGCCGTTGGCCTGCAGGCGAATCGGCAGGCTGCTGCGCTCGGGCTGGGCCACGGTCACGGTGAGCGAAGGCTTGGGGCCGGCGGCAGCCGCGTCGGGCGCGGGTGCCGCGGGCTGCTTGATGAACACCCAGAAAACCACCAGCAGCACCAGGGCCAGGGCGATGGCCAGCCAGAGCCAGCGTTTGCGCGATGGGGAAGTTGTGGCGTTCATGCGGGGTCTTTGAGTGCGTTGGGGTTGTTCACGGGATCGAAGCCACCGCCCAAGGCGACGTAGAGCTGGATCCAGGCGTTGATGCGTTCTTGTTGCAGGTTGACGGCGCTGCTGTCGGCGTTGAGCTTGAGGCGGCGCGCCTCTTCCAGTTCGTTGAGGTTGGCCAGGCCCACGCGGTAGCGCGCCTCGGTGCCCTTGAGCGACTGTTCGTAGCCGGCCACGGCCGTGACCGTCGACGCCTCCCGCTCGCGCAGGCTGGCCAGCGTCACCAGCGCCTGCTCCACCTCGGCCACCGCCTGGCGCAGGGTGCTGGCGTACGCGATGGCCGCAGACTCGTAGCGGGCCTGCGCACTGTCGGTGCTCGCGCGAAGGCTGTCACGCCCCAGCAGCGGCAGGCTCAGGCGGATCGGTCCGATGGCCCAGGTGTTGAACGTGCCCTCGGTGCCGCTGCCGGAGAACCGGTTGCGCAGCAAGCTGCCCGAGAGCGACAGGCCCGGCAGCAAAGCGGCCTTGGCCACGCCCACGTCTTCGCTGGCTGCCACCAGCTCGCGCTGTGCGCGGTAGACATCGGGCCGCTGGCGGATGACTTCGGCCGGCACGGCGTTCACCAACAGCAGGCCGTCAAGGCGCTCCGAAGACAGCAAGGCCGGCGCACCGGCCAGCCGCTGGCGCACCTCGGGCTCGGGCACACCGGTGAGCGCCACCAGCGACTTCACCTGCCGCTCGCAAACCTCGTCCTGCTGGCGGTAGCGCGCTGCGCTCTCGGCCGCGCTGGCGCGCGCCAGCGCGGCCACCGCCGGGGCGGTGAGGCCAGCGCGCTCGGACGTGCTGTTGTTCTGCGCCGTGACCGCGCGCGAATCGCGGTCGCGCAGGGCGACGGCGAGCTGCTCGCGGCACAGGCGCTGAGAAAAGTAGAGCTGTGCCAGTTCCGAGGCCACCAGGACCCGGGCTTCGTGCCAGCCCGCGCTGGCGGCGTCTTGCTGAGCCTTTGCGCTGCCCAGACGCGCGGCGCTCTCACCCCACAGACTGATCGCCCACGAGGCCTGCAAGCCGGCGCTCAGCGTGGTGCCCAGCGGAATGGTCGGGTCGGTGATGCCGCGGGTGGCGTTGGCCACCGCGTTCACCTGAGGCCCGTTCTGCGCCTCCACGCCGAAGCGGGTGGCGCGGGCGGAAAACACCTGCGCGCGGGCGGTGGCGATGCTGGGGCTTTGCGCTTGCGCGCGGTGGATCCAGTCGGTGAGCACCGGGTCGTCGAACCGGCTCCACCAGGCGGTGAGTTCCTGCGTGCTGCCCGAGTGGGCCAGCGGCGGCGCGTACCAGCTGCCGGGCAGCACCACCGCCACGTCGGCGGGTGGTTTGGTCACGCTGCAGGCGCCGAGCAGTGCCGCGCACGCCGTCACGGCAAGCAAGTGCTTCATGAAATGGAATCCCTGTGGTTTGGTTTGACCCGGGCCCGACTCTAGTCGATGTGCCCGCCCCAACATGTCAATTCATTTCAACCGCGCGACGGTTTGTTTCAATCGTCTTCTGCCGCGTCCAGCCCGGGAAACAGCACCTCGGTGAAGCCGAAGCGGCTGAAGTCGCGCACCCGCATCGGGTAGAGCTTGCCCCAGAGGTGGTCGCACTCGTGCTGCACCACCCGCGCATGGAAGCCCTCGGCCTCGCGGTCGATGGTTTGACCGTGCTCATCAAAGCCCTGGTAACGGATGCGGCGCCAGCGCGGCACCACGCCGCGCAGACCCGGCACCGACAGGCAACCTTCCCAGCCCTCTTCCTCCTCATCGCCCAGCGGCGTGATGACCGGGTTCACCAGCACGGTGCGGGGCACGACCGGCGCGTCGGGATAACGCGGGTTGGGCGCGCCGCTGCCGAAAATCACCACCTGCAGGTCCACCCCGATCTGCGGCGCGGCCAGCCCTGCGCCGTTGGCAGCCACCATCGTCTCCTGCAGGTCGAGTACCAGCTGGTGCAGCTCGGGCGTGTCGAAGCGGGTGATGGGCTGGGCGTGGCGCAGCAGGCGCGGATCGCCCATTTTCAGGATGGTGTGGATGGTCATGGGTTGGACAAGCGGGGGAGATGGGTTTAGTTTCGCTGATCACGTCACCCCACGCGACCACCCGAGGAGAACCCATGAAGACCGCCCTGCTCGCCTTCGCCCTGATGCTGCCCTTGATGGCCCAGGCCCAGGGCGCCGGGATCTTCAAGGGCGCCGACCTCGCCCTGGGGGCCAAACTCATCGCCGAGAACCGATGCGCGACATGTCACGCCAGCAAGGTCGGCGGCGACGGCAGCGCCATCTACCGCCCGAAAGGCCGCATCCACAACGCCGGCCTGCTGCGCGGCATGGTGGAGAACTGCAGCACGCAGCTGAACCTGCAGCTGTTCCCGGAAGAAGTCACCGCCATCGCGGCGGTGCTCAACCGGGATCATTACCGGTTCAAATGAGCGAGTGGTTCAAGAGCGCCGATGGTCAGCTGAGGAGCCAACCGAGCAGTCCAGCCAACAGCACCCCGGGAACTGCTTGCACCTGTTCTGCATAAGCTTTGGCATGACGCAGGTATGCCGGTCGTTGCACACGCCAGAAATACGTCCATGTGCTCATGTGACCACGCAGCAGCTGTGTGGCCCTCTCGTCACCGGCATCGGCAGCGCGGATCCACTGCGCAATGGCTTGCTCTTCGTCACGGGGCACACCATCGCCCCGCATGAGCATGAAACCGGCATCCACGGCAGACCCTTTGAAGCCCCGATCCGATGCCTCGAGGAAATAGCCGAACGCACGAGGTTTGTCGACGGCTTCACCCAAGCCGAAGTAGTAGACCGACGCCATGCAGGCATAGGCCGTGGGTGTGTCCCGCTCCATGGCAGCGCGGCAAATGGAAGCCACGCGCTCCGGCGCCTTGGGTGTGCCGTGCAAGCCGTTGGCCAGAATGCGAACCAGGGTTGCCAAGGCCCAGTCATCACCCAACACAGTTGCACCTTCCAAGTCGGCGAGGGCCTCAGCGGGATTCGGTCCCTCAAGAAGCATCGACGCTCGCGTACTCAGTGCCATTTTGGCTTCTGGATCCAGATGAAGTGCTCGAGTCGCGGCCTCCATGGCCATGGCACCGTCACCTTCCGCGTTCGCGAGTGCCGCAAGACTCGCCCAGGCGCTGGCATTGTCCGGATCCCATGTCAGCGACTCTTGAAGCAGAACCGTGGCTTGGTGACGCTTGTTGGCGACCCAGAGTTCGTCGGCCTTGTACTCGGCCAGTTGGCTGCGCAGCACCGCCGTGGTTTTGGACCCTGGGTAGTCGCGCGCAAACACATGCACAAACGCTTCGCCCTGCCGCCAACTGCCGCCCCATTTGGGCTGGAGGTAGTGGAGGTATTCCAGAGGGGTCAGGTAGCCGCCACCACCCAGCGCCTGCATGGCTCGATCCACAACAAGCGCGGCTTCGCGGGCCCCTCGGTTGTAGTACGCCGTGACGACCAGGCCGCGTTGACAAGGGTCACAAGAAGGTCCCAACCGCTCCAGGGCCTCTTCGTACAAGGGCTCAGCCTCAGCCATCAAGGCGTGCATTCGCGCGAAATTGTCGGTGTGCACATCTCGCGCCATATGGACGCCACGGGCTGCCCAAGCGATGTTGGTCTTCAGTTTGGCTTGCACCAATCGAACAGAGCCGTGATCGCTGGCTCGCAGCCAAACCTCGAACAACGCAGGCTCCACGCGCCAGCGGCGCGCCATGGTCTCCAGCGCGTTGTTCAGCCGTTGATTGACGTGTACATCGGTCGAAGACTGCTTCAAGCGCAACTCAATATCAGCCTCGGCTCGAACATGGTCGCCGGCCCTCACCCACTCTATCCATTGCCCGGACCAAGAGACCGGTTCAACGCGCTGCGGAGTGCCGACGGTGAGAGCGTTAACCGGCGCGCACAGTACCCAAATGAACAGCAAGAACCAGATGCGAAATGAGTTCTGCAACATGTGATTTCTCCTCGGTCTCGATGACCGGCGGAGAAATTTAACACTCAAGTACTACCCAACATCGCCAACATCGCCCGCTCGTCGATCACCGCCACCCCCAGCTCGTTCGCCTTGTCCAGCTTGCTGCCCGCCTCGGCACCAGCCACCACGTAGTCGGTCTTTTTGCTCACCGAGCCGGCCACCTTGGCCCCGGCCGCCTCCAGCAGGGCTTTGGCGTCTTCGCGTTTGAGCGTGGGGAAGGTGCCGGTGAGCACGAAGGTCTTGCCCGCCAGCGGCTGGGGGGCGCGCTCGGCCGGCTCACCCTCTTCCCAAGCCACACCGCAGGCGCGCAGCTGCTCCACCACCTCGCGGTTGTGCGGCTGGTCGAAGAAGGTGCGGATGCTTTGCGCCACCACCGGCCCGACGTCACTCACCTCCGAAAGGGCTTCCACGCTGGCGTCCATGATGCGGTCGAGCTGGCCGAAATGGCGGGCGAGCTCCTTGGCGGTGGCTTCACCCACGTGGCGGATGCCCAGACCGAACAGGAAGCGCGGCAGCGTGGTGCGTTTGGATTTCTCCAGGGCGGCCAGGATGTTCTGCGCCGACTTCTCGGCCATGCGGTCCAGCGCCAGCAAGGACACGAGGCCCAGACGGTACAGGTCGGGCAGGGTCTTGACCACGCCGGCGTCCACCAGTTGCTCCACCAGCTTGTCGCCCAGGCCTTCGATTTCCACCGCGCGGCGCTGCGCAAAGTGCAGCAGGGCCTGCTTGCGCTGGGCGGCACAGAACAGGCCGCCGGAGCAGCGGTAGTCCACCTCGCCTTCTTCGCGCACGGCGTCGCTGCCGCACACCGGGCATTGGCGCGGCAGGCTGAAGGGCTGCGGGTCGCCCACGCGTTTGTCGAGCAACACCGACACCACCTCGGGGATCACGTCGCCTGCCCGGCGCACGATCACCGTGTCGCCCACGCGCACGTCCTTGCGGCGCGCCTCGTCCTCGTTGTGCAGCGTCGCATTGGTCACCGTGACGCCGCCCACAAACACCGGTGCCAGCTTGGCCACGGGGGTGAGCTTGCCGGTGCGGCCCACCTGCACGTCAATGGCCAGCACGGTGGTGAGCTGCTCCTGCGCCGGGTACTTGTGCGCCACGGCCCAGCGCGGCTCGCGGGTGACAAAGCCCAGCTGGCGCTGCAACGCCAGCGAGTTGACCTTGTAGACCACGCCGTCGATGTCGTACGGCAACTGGTCGCGGCTGGCGCCGATGCGCTGGTGAAACGCGACCAGGGCGTCTGCACCGCTGCACAGCGCGGTCTGCTCCGCCACCGGAAAGCCCCAGGCCTTGAGTTGCATGAGCAGCTCGAAATGGGTTTCGAATGCCGGCCCACCCTGGTCGGGCGGCGTGATCTCGCCCAAGCCGTATGCGAAGAAGCTCAAGGGCCGCTGCGCGGCAATGCCCGAGTCGAGCTGGCGCACCGCGCCGGCGGCGGCGTTGCGCGGGTTCACAAAGGTCTTTTCACCTTTCACGCCCGCCGCGATCTTGGCGCGCTGCTTGTCGTTGAGCGCATCAAAGTCGTCGCGGCGCATGTAGACCTCGCCGCGCACTTCAAGCACCTGCGGTGCGTCGACCGGCAAGCGCAAGGGCACCTGCTGGATGGTGCGCACGTTGGTCGTGACGTCTTCGCCCACCTCACCGTCGCCGCGCGTGGCAGCCTGCACCAGCACGCCGGCCTCGTAGCGCAGGCTCATGGCCAGCCCGTCGAACTTGAGTTCACCCACATACGCCACCGGCACGTCGGCCTCCTGCAAGCCCAGCGCTCTGCGCACGCGGGTGTCGAAGTTGCGCGCGCCGCTGGGCTCGGTGTCGGTCTCGGTGTTGATCGACAGCATCGGCACGCGGTGGCGCACAGGCGTGAACGCCTCCAGCACCCGGCCGCCCACGCGCTGGGTGGGTGAATCGCTGGTCAGCAGCTCGGGGTGCGCGGCTTCGATGCCTTGCAGCTCGCGGAACAGCCGGTCGTACTCGGCGTCCGGGATCTCCGGATCGTCGAGCGTGTAATAGCGGTGGGCGTGGTGGTGGAGTTGAGCGCGCAACTCGGCGGCTCGCTCGGCAGGGCTGGGCCCCGCAGCGAAAAGATCGGGTGTCATGGCAGTCGGATCAGGAGAACAGGCGACGGGCCTGCGGCGAGCCTGCCGCCAGATCGCGGCTGTCCAGTGCGTCGTACAGGCTTTCCAGGTCGGCGCCGATGCCGTCCATGGTGTCGGTGGACAGTGGCTGGCCGGCGTCGTCGGTGACCACGCCGTCCATGGCCTCGGCCAGCGCCCTGGCGGCCTGGCGCATGCGCACAAAGGGCTGTTCGCTGCGCGGCACGTGCGTGACCTCCAGCGACAGCGCCACCTCGCGCAAGGCGCTTTGCTCGGGGTCTTCGGCCATGGCGGCCTGCGGGTCGAACGCCAGGCTCAAGATGGGCGCCTGCCCACTTTCGCTGCCCGAGAGCACCATGCGACCGGGCAAGGCACCCGCCACAAAACCCAGCTTGGCGGCGTGCTGCGCCACATACCCCGGGCTCCAGGCGGCGCGTCGCGCGCGCAGCGTGAAGCCGAGCTGTGCATCGTGCCCACTGGCAAAGGCGTCGAGCTCGCGGGCGCGGGCCACTTCGGCCCGCATGTCGGGGAACTCGGGCGCGGCGCCCACCGCGTCGGCAAAGGCCTGGGCCTTCACCACGAATTCAGAAAACTCGATGTCGTTGAGCGCGCCGGCCCGGTTGGCCAGCTGCACACCCGCCTGCAGGGCGCGGTAACGCTGACCCAGGCGCGGCGTTTCCCATTCGCCGGTGGCATCGCACAGGCCTTCGACGGCAAACGGCTTGCTGCCCACGCGTCGGGTGCCGGGCAGCGCGGCCAGCAGCGCGTCACCCGAGACCTCGTGGTCCAGCACCAGCGGCGTGATCACGTCGATCAGCGCGTCCAGACTGGGCTTGCGCTCGGGCACGTGCAGCAACGGGTTCACATGAACCGCCGCCGCCGCCACGGCAATGGCGGCCGGGTCGGGCTGCAGGGACGCGCCGGGCATGTCACCCAGCACCGGGTCGATGCGCTGGATCTCGTGGCCCGTCAGGTCGTCGGGCGAGTAGGGCACGGTTTCGTCGCCGGTGGCGTCGTCGGTGCCTTGGGCCGAACGCTCGCGCGCCAGGCGCGGCGCGCTTTTGCGCGTGACCCAGGCGTTGTAGGTCACCACACCCGCGAGCACAAGCCCTCCGATGATGGCCAGGCTGATTTGCAATGTGCTCATGGTGTTGTTGTTCAAGTGGGTTCGAGCATGCCGGCGGCCGATTCCATGTCCACCGCCACGATGCGGGAGACGCCCTGTTCCTGCATGGTCACGCCGATCAGTTGCTCGGCCATTTCCATGGCGATCTTGTTGTGGCTGATGAACAGGAACTGCGTTTCTTTGGCCATCGCCGTGACCAGCTTGGCGTAACGCTCGGTGTTGGCGTCGTCCAGCGGCGCGTCCACCTCGTCCAGCAAACAGAACGGCGCCGGGTTGAGCTGGAAGATCGCGAACACCAGCGCGATGGCGGTCAGCGCCTTCTCGCCGCCCGAGAGCAGGTGGATGGTCTGGTTTTTCTTGCCGGGTGGCTGGGCCATCACCTGCACGCCAGCGTCCAGGATCTCCTCGCCGGTCATCACCAGGCGCGCGTTGCCGCCGCCGAAGAGCTCGGGGAACATCTTGCCGAAGTGCGTGTTGACGGTCTCGAAGGTGCTGCCCAGCAGGTCGCGCGTTTCGTTGTCGATCTTCTTGATCGCGTCTTCCAGCGTGTTCATGGCCTCGCCCAGGTCGGCGGTTTGCGAATCGAGGAAGGTCTTGCGCTCGCGCGCGGCGGTGAGTTCGTCCAGCGCGGCGAGGTTGACCGCACCCAGCGCCTGGATCTCACGGTGCAGGCGGTCGATCTCCCCCTGCATGCCGCTCAGGCGCACATTGCCTTCGGTGATGCTTTGCGCCACGGCGGCCAGATCGGCCTGGGCCTCTTCGAGCATCTGGCTGTACTGCTCCACACCCAGGCGCGCGGCCTGTTCCTTGAGCTGGAAATCGGTGATGCGGTTGCGCAGCGGCTCCAGCTCGCGCTCGAGCTGGAGGCGGCGTTCGTCGCTGGCCCGCAGCTTGGCGGTGAGGTCGTCGTACTGGCTGCGCAGCGCGCCCAGGGCCTGTTCACGCTCCAGCTTCATGGCGAGCGCGTTTTGCAAACCGGCCTGCGCAGCAGCGTCGTTCAGGCGGCCCAGTTCGTCGGCGGCGCGCTGCTGTTCGTCTGCGAGCGACTTCTCCTGGGTGGCCGCCGTCTCCAGCGAGCGCTGCAACTCGGCCTGGCGCGCCTGCAGGCTGCGCAGGGCAAACGTGGCTTCCTGCGCGGTGCGCTCCAGCGAGCGCTGCTGCTCGCGTGCCTGGTTCAGCGAGCGTTCGGCCGCGATCACCGTGTCGTCCAGTTGCGCGTGGCGCTCCTGGCTGTCGGCCAGCTGCATGTCGAGTTCTTCAAACCGCGCCTCAGCCGTCACGCGGCGTTCCTGCAGTTCGTCCAGCTGTGCGTCCACCTCGGCCAGGTCGGACGCGATCTGCTCGCTGCGCGCGCGGGTCTGTTCGGCCAGCTGCGTCAGGCGCAGCGCCTCCACCTGCAGTTCGTGCGCGCGGGTGCGCGACTCGGCGGCTTCACGGCGCGCGCTCACCAGGCGCTGCGAGGCCTCGGTGTAGGCCGCCTCCGTGCGGATCAGGCTGGAACGCGCCTGCTCGTTGAGCAACACCTGCGCCTTGAGCTGCTTGTCGATGTTTTCGATGTCCTGCGCGCGCGCCAGCAGGCCGGCCTGCTCGCTGTCGGGCGCGTAGAAGCTCACGCTGTGCGCGGTGACCGCGTGGCCGCTGGCCACGAAGATCACCTCGCCGGGCTGCAGCTGCGTGCGCTGCGCCACGGCGTCTTCCAAGCTGGGCGCGGTCAGGCAGCCGTGCAGCCACTCGGCGAGCAAGGCCTGCTGACCCGCGTCGTTCAGGCGCAGCCAGGCGGACAGGGGCTTGAGGCCCGTGGAGCTGGCTGCCGCCGCGCCGCCGCCCGAGGGTGGGCTGTAGAAGGCCAGCTTGGCCGGCGGTGCGTCGTTGCCGAAAGCGCGCATCATGTCCAGGCGCGAGACTTCGAGCGCGCCCAAACGCTCGCGCAGCGCGGCCTCCAGCGCGTTTTCCCAGCCGGTCTCGATGTGGATGCGGCTCCACAGGCCCTGCAGACCGTCGAGCCCGTGTTTGGCCAGCCAGGGCTTCAACTTGCCGTCGGTCTTGACCTTCTCCTGCAGCGCCTTCAGCGCCTCCAGGCGGGCCGACAGGTCGGCTTGTTTGGCCGATTCCTGGTTCACGGCCTGTTGCGCGCTGCGGCGGGCCTCGTCGAGCTGGGGCACGCTGTCCTGCAGTTCCTGCAACACGGCATCGTTCATGTCGGCGGCTTCTTGCGCACCCGCCAGCTGGGTCTGCGCATTCAGCAGTCGGGCTTCGTCGGGTGCGGCCAGCGCATTGCGGTCGGCGGTCAGGCGCTCGCGGCGCTGGTTGAGCGCGCGGCTCTGTTCTTCGATGCTGCGCTGCTCGGCCGCCAGCACCTGGATCTGCTGCTGCACCTGCGTGACGCTGGCGCGCTGCTCGTTGGCGCGGGCCTGGGCCTGCCGCAGGCTGTCTTCGAGCGCGGGCAAGGCGCCCGATTGTTCTTCGCCCTGCGCAGCCAGCACCACCGACTGGTCTTCCGCCTGCACCATGGATTCGGCCAGTTGCTCCAGCTCCACCGCCGCGTCTTCGCTGCGGGTGGCCCACGAGGCGATCTGCTCCTTCAGTTGCACCAGGCGCTGTTCCACGCGGGTGCGACCTTCGACCACAAACCGGATCTCGGCTTCGAGCTTGCCGACTTCGGCACTCGCTTCGTACAGCTTGCCCTGCGCCTGATTGACCTGGTCGCCGGCGGCGTAGTGCGCCTGGCGGATGGTCTCCAGCTCACTCTCGATGCGGCGCAGGTCGGCGGTACGGGATTCGAGGTCGTTGATCGCCTGGGCCGCGTCGGTCTTGACCTTGACCTGGTCGGTCTCGGCCTCGGCGCGCTTCATGAACCAGAGCTGGTGCTGCTTGAGCGTGACGCCGGCCTGCAGGTTGTTGTATTTCGCGGCCACCTCGGCCTGCTTTTCCAGCTTGTCGAGGTTGGCGTTGAGCTCGCGCAGGATGTCTTCGACCCGGGTCAGGTTCTCGCGCGTGTCGGCCAGGCGGTGCGCCGTCTCGCGGCGGCGTTCCTTGTATTTGGAAACGCCAGCGGCCTCTTCAAGGAACAGGCGCAGCTCTTCCGGCTTGCTCTCGATGATGCGGCTGATGGTGCCCTGGCCAATGATGGCGTAGGCACGCGGGCCCAGGCCGGTGCCCAGAAACACGTCCTGCACGTCGCGCCGGCGCACCGGCTGGTTGTTGATGTAGTAGCTGCTGGTGCCGTCGCGCGTGAGCACGCGCTTGACGGCGATCTCGCCGAACTGGCCCCACTGGCCACCGGCGCGGTGGTCGCTGTTGTCGAACACCAACTCCACGCTGGAGCGGCTGGCCGGCTTGCGGGTGTTGGTGCCGTTGAAGATCACGTCCTGCATGGACTCGCCGCGCAGCTCGGAGGCCTTGGACTCGCCCAGCACCCAGCGCACCGCGTCCATGATGTTGGACTTGCCGCAGCCGTTGGGTCCGACCACACCCACCAGCTGGCCCGGCAGCATGAAGTTGGTCGGTTCGGCGAAGGACTTGAAGCCGGAGAGCTTGATGGAGTTGAGACGCACGGCGCTGCCCGATGACTGACTGGAGGAGAAACGCCCGCCCTTGGCCGACGACGCGAGCGAAATGATACCCCGCAGCCCCACGGGACTGGCGGACGGGCGGTCCGTGACCGGGGCCAGCGGAAAACGCCGCCAAGTGCGGCGTTTTGCACGGGCCCGCATGGTTTGCATGCTTACCAATGCACCCCAAAACCCCTATGCTCCACCCCTTTGATTCGAACCCCGCCATTCTGCGGCCGTCTCCCTCTCACCATGAATCCCACCGTCACCACCGCCTTCGACCCGCTGCTGGTCGCCTTGTCCTTTGCATTTGCCGTCATCGGCTCCTTCGTGGCCCTCACCGCCGCCGGCCGTGTGAACCAGCGCGGCGGGCGCCAGAGTCTCTCCAACGTCCTCACCGTGGGTGTTGCCCTGGGCGGTATCGGCGTGTGGTCCATGCACTTCATCGGCATGCTCGCGCTCGACATGGACGTGGGCAGCAGCTATTCGATGGTGGACACGTTTGCGTCCCTGCTGATCGTCATCGTGGCGACCTCGTGGACGGTGAGCTTTGCAGCGAAATCGCCCGACAACCTGCCCCGCCTGGCCGCTGCCGGCGTGCTGCTGGGTCTGAGCGTGGTCGTCATGCACTACCTGGGCATGTTCGGCCTGAAGATCAACGGGTACATCCGCTGGGACTACGGTGTGGTGGTGCTCTCCATGGTGATTGCCATCGTGGCGGCCACCGCCGCGCTGTGGCTGGCCTTCAACAGCCCGACGCTCAACCGCCGTGTGGCCGCCTCCCTGGCCATGGGCGTGGCGGTCTGCGCCATGCACTACACCGGGATGTTCGCGGCCGAGTTCGTGTGCACCACCGAAAGCCGCAACGCCATCCCGCAAGGCACGGGCTACATCAGCTCGTTCCGCCTGCCCGCGCTGGTGATCGCCATCACCTTGATGATGACGGTCGTGCTGTCGGTGGACCAGTTGTTCCAGTACCTGCGCACCAAACCCGCCAAAGCCGCCACCGGCAGCCGCTGACATCCACCCGGCCCGGGGAGCCGGAACGCCCCCGCAGGCCGGGGGTGTCTGCGGGCAACGGGATAATCGCGGCATGAATCCGCTTTTGTCCCGCCTGCAGCCCTACCCCTTCGAGCGGCTGCGCCGTCTTTTCGCAGACGTCACCCCCAACCCCGACCTGCGGCCCATCAGCCTGGGCATCGGCGAGCCCAAACACGCCGCGCCCGAGTTCCTGAAGCAGGCCCTGACCGCGGCGCTGGGTACCGGCTTGTCCAGCTACCCGGCCACCGCCGGTGAACCCGCCCTGCGCGAAGCCTGCGCCGCCTGGGTGCAGCGGCGTTACAGCGTGGTGGTCAACCCGGCCACGCAGGTGCTGCCGGTCAACGGTTCGCGCGAAGCGCTCTTTGCATTTGCCCAGACCGTGATCGACCCGACCCGCCCTGGCGCCACCGTGGTGTTTCCCAATCCGTTCTACCAAATCTACGAGGGAGCGGCCCTGCTGGGTGGTGCCGAGCCGTTTTACGTGGCGAGCGACCCGGCGCGCAATTTCGCCGCCGACTGGGACAGCGTGCCGGCCGAGGTCTGGACGCGCACCCAGTTGCTCTATGTGTGTTCGCCGGGCAATCCGGCCGGCGCGGTGATGCCCCTGGACGAGTGGCGCAAACTGTTCGAACTCAGCGACCGCCACGGTTTCGTGATCGCGTCCGATGAGTGCTACAGCGAGATCTATTTCCGCGACGAACCGCCCTTGGGTGGCCTTGAAGCGGCACAGGCACTGGGTCGAACCGATTTCCGCAACCTGGTGAGCTTCACCAGCCTGTCCAAGCGCAGCAACGTGCCCGGTCTGCGCAGCGGTTTTGTGGCCGGCGACGCCGCGCTGATCAAACCCTTCTTGCTCTACCGCACCTACCACGGCGGTGCCATGAGCCCGGTGGTCCAGGCCGCGAGCAAGGCCGCCTGGGACGACGAAGCGCACGTGGTGGACAACCGGCGCCAGTACCGCGAGAAGTTCGCCCAGGTCACGCCGCTGCTGGCCGACGTGCTGGATGTGGCGCTGCCCGACGCGTCGTTTTACCTGTGGGCTGGCGTGCCGGCGTCGTTTGCCGGATCTGCCAAGGGCTTGAGCGCCGACGAAGCCTTCGCCCGTGACCTGCTGGCTCAATACAATGTGACGGTACTGCCGGGCAGCTACCTCGCACGCGAATTCAACGGATCGAACCCTGGCACAGGCCGCGTGCGCATGGCCCTGGTGGCCGAGCCCGCCGAATGCCTGGAAGCCGCACACCGCATCAGGGCCTTCATGTCCGACCGCGCCTGATCTCCCGTTTCTTCACTTTTCTATCCGCCACATGACACAACAACTGCAAACCCTGATCGACAACGCCTGGGACAACCGCGCTGAACTCTCGCCCGCCTCCGCACCCAAGGAAGTGCTGGACGCGGTGGAACACGTGATCGCCGAGCTCAACAAGGGCGGTTTGCGCGTGGCCACGCGCCAGGCCGTGGGCCAATGGACGGTGCACCAGTGGATCAAAAAGGCCGTGCTGCTCTCCTTCCGACTCAAAGACAACGAAATCATGCGCGCGGGCGACCTGGGCTTCTTCGACAAGGTCAAAACCAAGTTCTCTCACCTGAGCGAATCCGACATGAAGGCCACGGGCGTGCGCGTGGTGCCACCCGCCGTGGCGCGCCGCGGCAGCTACATTGCCAAGGGCGCCATCCTCATGCCCAGTTACGTGAACATCGGCGCCTACGTGGATGAAAACACCATGGTCGATACCTGGGCCACCGTCGGTTCGTGCGCCCAGATCGGCAAGAACGTGCACCTCTCGGGCGGCGTGGGCATCGGTGGCGTGCTGGAGCCGCTGCAGGCGGGCCCCACCATCATCGAAGACAACTGCTTCATCGGCGCTCGCTCCGAGGTCGTTGAAGGCGTGGTTGTCGAAGAGAACTCGGTGCTCGGCATGGGCGTGTACCTCGGCCAGAGCACACCCATCTTCAACCGCGAGACCGGCGAGGTGGTGTTTGGCCGTGTGCCGAGCGGCAGCGTGGTGATCAGCGGCAGCCTGCCCAAGAAGACGGCATCGGGCAAGGACTACAGCACCTACGCAGCCATCATCGTCAAGACGGTGGACGCACAGACGCGCTCCAAGACCAGCCTGAACGATCTCCTTCGCGACTGACCGCGACGTTTCTGGATCACCCCGAGGAAAGGCACGACATGAGCAGCGGAACGATGGAGCGCATCCTGCGCCTGATGGCCGACAAGAAGGCCTCGGACGTCTACCTGACGGCGCATGCGCCGGCCATGATCAAGATCAACGGCCAGACCATCCCGATCAACAGTCAGGTGCTGCCGCCGGAAGCGCCGCGCAACCTGCTCGCGGAGATCATCCCGTCCACCCGCATGGAAGAACTGCAGGAAACCGGCGAGCTCAACATGGCCGTGCCCCTGGAGGCGCTGGGCAATTTCCGTGTCAGCGCGTTCCGCCAGCGGGGCAATGTGGCGGTGGTGATCCGGTTCATTCCGGGCGACATCCCTGCGCTGGACTCGCTGAACGTGGCGCCCGTGCTGGCCGACCTGGTGATGGAAAAACGCGGCTTGGTGCTCATGGTGGGTGCCACCGGCGCTGGCAAGAGCACCACCCTCGCGGCCATGATCGACCACCGCAACGAATCCGCCAGCGGCCACGTGCTCACGATCGAAGACCCGATCGAATACGTCTACAAAAACAAGAAGTCGGTGGTGAACCAGCGCGAGATCGGGCCCGACACCGCGTCGTTGCAGATCGCCCTGAAGAACGCGTTGCGCCAGGCGCCCGATGTGATCCTGATCGGTGAGATCCGCGACCGCGAGACCATGTCGGCCGCCATCGCCTATGCGCAGTCCGGTCACCTGTGTCTGGCCACGCTGCACGCCAACAACAGCTACCAGGCGCTCAACCGCATCCTGAGCTTCTACCCCGTCGAAGTGCGTCCCACCATGCTGGGCGACCTGGCTGCCGCGTTGCGCGCCATCGTCTCGCAGCGCCTGCTGCGCACCCACACCGGCAGCCGCGTGCCCGCCATGGAGGTCTTGCTCAACACCTCGCTGATCGCCGACCTGATCCAGAAGGCCGACTTCTCCGGCGTGCGCGAGGCCATGGAAAAGTCGCTGGCCGACGGCTCGCAAAGTTTCGAGCAAGACCTCGCGCGTCTCATCAACGACGGGCTGGTCACCCGCAACGAAGGTCTGGCACAGGCCGACTCGCCCAACAACCTGTTGTGGCGCTTGCAGAACGACTTCCACGCGAGCAAATCGAACGACGCTGCCAGCGCGAACGACGAAGACACCGCCGAGAACGCCACCTTCACCGAATTCACGCTCGACGTGAAACATTGATTCCATGACAGACACCCTGCGCCTGACCGAACAGCTCATCGCCCGCGCCTCCGTCACGCCGCGCGATGAAGGCTGCCAGTCGGTCATTGCGCAGCGTCTGGAGGCCCTGGGTTTCCGCTGCGAAACGATCGAAAGCGGGCCCGACGACTTCCGCGTGACCAACCTCTGGGCGCGCCTGGGCTCGGGCCAGCAACCCACGCTGATCTTTGCCGGCCACACCGACGTGGTGCCCACGGGCCCGACCGCCGCCTGGGGCAGCGACCCGTTCGCCCCCACGCACCGCGACGGCAAGCTCTATGGCCGCGGAGCGAGCGACATGAAGACCTCGTTGGCTGCCATGGTGGTGGCTTGCGAAGAGTTTGTGGCGACCCACCCCGAACCAGCCATCGACATCGCCTTTCTGCTCACCAGCGATGAAGAAGGCCCGGCGCTGGACGGCACGGTGGTGGTGTGCGAACGGCTCAAGCAACGCGGCGAACGGCTCGATTGGTGCATCGTGGGCGAGCCCACCTCTGTCGAGCGCACCGGCGACATGATCAAGAACGGCCGCCGCGGCACGATGAGCGGCAAGCTCACCGTCAAAGGCATCCAGGGCCACATCGCGTACCCGCACCTGGCCAAAAATCCCATCCACCTGGCCGCGCCCGCACTGGCCGAGCTGGCGGCCACCAGCTGGGACGCCGGCAACGCGTTCTTCCCGCCCACCAGCTGGCAGATCAGCAACATCCACGGCGGCACCGGTGCGAGCAACGTGATCCCGGGCACCGTGGTGATCGACTTCAACTTCCGTTTTTCCACCGAATCCACCCCCGAGGGCTTGCAGCAGCGGGTGGCCGAGATCCTCTCGCGCCATGGCCTGCAAGCCGGCAATGGATACGACCTCGCCTGGACACTCGGCGGGCGCCCCTTCCTCACCCCACCCGGCACGCTGGTGGATGCCGTGCGTGCGGCCATCTTTGAGGAAACCGGCCTCACGACCGAACTCTCCACCACCGGCGGCACCAGCGACGGGCGCTTCATCGCGCAGGTCTGCCCGCAGGTGATCGAACTCGGCCCGCCCAACGCCACCATCCACAAAATCGACGAGCACGTGGCCGTTGCCGACATCGAACCGCTCAAGAACATTTACCGCCGCACGCTGGACCAGCTGTCCCGCATCGCGGCCTCTCCCGACTGAGCGCCCCGTGAAACTGAAAGAACTGCTGGCTGCGGCCACCCGCCGCCTGGAAGCGGCCCATCTGGCCTATGGCCACGGCACCACCAACGCGCGGGACGAAGCCATCTGGCTCGTGCTGTGGCAGCTCGGCCTGCCGCTGGACAGCGACCTCGACACCCTCGCCCGCCACACCGTGACGCCCGAACAGCAAACCGCGGTGGACGCCTTGATCCAGCGGCGCATCGACACCCGCGAACCGGCCGCCTACCTCACCGGCGAAGCCTGGCTGCAAGGCGTTTCTTTCCATGTGGACCGCCGCGCCATCGTGCCGCGCAGTTTCATTGCGGAGCTGCTGGCCGAAGGCTCCATCGACCCCTGGCTGGACGAACGCAGCCGCGATGTGCTTGACCTGTGCACCGGCAACGGCAGCCTGGCCGTGCTCGCGGCCCTGGCCTACCCCGACGTTCGCGTGACCGGGGCCGACATCTCGTCGGACGCCCTGGAAGTCGCCCAGATCAACGTGGTGCGCCACGAACTGCAAGACCGCATCCGGCTGGTGCAATCCGACGGCCTGCAGCACTGCCCTGGTCCCTGGGACCTCGTGCTGTGCAACCCACCCTATGTGAACGCGCGCAGCATGGCCGCGCTGCCGCCCGAATACCGCGCCGAACCGGCCCTCGCCCTGGACGGCAACACCGCTGGCAACGTCGATGGCATGGACTTCGTGCGCGCCCTGATCCGCGACCTGCCCAAACGCCTCAAACCGCAGGGCGTGCTGGTGCTGGAAATCGGCAACGAACGCGAGCATTTCGAAGCCGCGTTTCCCCACCTTGAAGTCGTCTGGCTGGCCACCAGCGCCGGCGACGACCAGGTGCTCCTGCTCACCCTTGAATCCCTCACGGCGCTGCCCACGTCGCAGATGCCCGCTCCATGATCACCTTGAAAAACCTAGTCCTTCGCCGCGGTGTGAAGGTCCTGCTCGACAACGCGTCGTGCACCATCAACCCGGGTGAAAAAGTCGGCCTCGTGGGGCGCAACGGCGCGGGCAAGTCGAGCCTGTTCGGCCTGCTCAACCACACGCTGCACGAAGACAAAGGCGACTTCTACGTGCCACCGCAATGGCGCATGGCGCAGGTGGCGCAGGACATGCCCGAGACCGACCAGACCGCCACGCAGTTCGTGATCGAGGGCGATGTGACGCTGCTTGCTGCTCAGCAGGAGGTGACGGCGTCGGAAGACAGCGGCGACGGGGAGCGCATGGCGCACGCCTACATGGCCCTGCACGATGCCGGCGCGCACGACGCACCGGCCCGCGCGCAGGCGCTGATCCTCGGCCTGGGTTTTCGCACCGACGAACTGGAGCGCCCGGTCAACAGCTTCTCGGGTGGCTGGCGCATGCGCCTGCAACTGGCCCGCGCGCTGATGTGCCCGAGCGAGCTGCTGTTGCTCGACGAACCCACCAACCACCTGGACCTGGACGCACTCGTCTGGCTGGAAGCCTGGCTCAAGCGCTACGAAGGCACGATGCTCGTGATCAGCCACGACCGCGAGTTTCTGGATGCGGTGACCAACGTCACCATCCACATCCACACGGCGCAGCTCACCCGCTACGGCGGCAATTACAGCCGCTTCGAAGACATGCGCGCCGAGCAGATGGCGCTGCAGCAGTCCGCCTATTCGCGCCAGCAGGACAAGATGGCGCACCTGCAGAAGTTCATCGACCGCTTCAAGGCCAAGGCCAGCAAGGCCAAACAGGCGCAGAGTCGCGTGAAAGCGCTGGAGCGCATGGAGAAGATCGGTCCGGTCCTGGCCGATGCCGACTTCACCTTCGAATTCACCGAACCACAGAACCTGCCCAACCCGATGCTGGCCATGAGCGACGCCAGTTTCGGCTACCCACCGCCCGACGAAGGCAGCGAACCCACCGTCATCGTGCGCAACATCAGCCGCTCGGTGCTCGCGGGCCAGCGCATCGGCATCCTGGGCGCCAACGGCCAGGGCAAGTCCACCGTGGTCAAGACCATCGCGCGCGACCTGCAACCCATCGCCGGCCAGATCACCGAAGGCAAGGGCCTGAACATCGGCTACTTCGCGCAGCAAGAGCTCGACGTGCTGCGCCCAGCCGACACGCCGCTGGAACACATGATCCGCCTGGTGCGCGAGTGCACGGCCGAAGGCCGGTTGAGCGGCCAGCCCACGCGAGAGCAAGACCTGCGCAGCTTCCTGGGCAACTTCAACTTCACCGGCGACCAGGTCAAGCAAAGCGTGGGCAGCATGAGCGGCGGCGAAAAGGCTCGCCTGGTACTGTGCATGATCGTCTGGCAACGCCCCAACCTGCTGCTGCTGGACGAGCCCACCAACCACCTGGACCTCGCCACGCGCGAAGCCCTGTCGGTGGCGCTCAACGAGTTCGAAGGCACCGTCATGTTGGTCAGCCACGACCGCGCGCTGCTGCGCGCCGTGTGCGACGAGTTCTGGCTGGTCTCGCGCGGCGGCATCGAGCCCTTCGACGGCGATCTCGACGACTACCAGCGCTACCTGCTCGACATGGCCAAACAGTCGCGCGAAGCCCAGCGCCAGGAGCAACGCGACGCGCAGCGCGCCCCGGCTGCCACGCCAGTGGCTGCGCCCGAACAGAAGCGCAACGACGCCCAACGCCGCCAGCAGCTGGCCGAGAAAGCCAAGCCGCTGAAGAAGGAACTGGAGCAGACCGAAAAACGCATGGCGCAGCTCGCCCAGGAGAAAACGCGCCTGGAGACCACCATGAGTCAATCGATCAGCCCGGCCGACATGGCCAAAAACGGCAAGCAACTCAAGGCTGTGAACGACGAGAACGAAGCGCTCGAAGCGCGCTGGCTGGAACTCACCGAAGCCATCGACGCTGTGAACGCCTGAGTTTTCGCTGCGGGTGTGGGTTTGCAAACCGAGCGATGCGTGGAAAGCAGCTAGAGTGCGGACTCTAGTGCTTTTGTATCCACCTCAACGCTCAGGAGTTTTTCGGATGATGTCCATTCTCGGCACCCTCTTCATCGGCCTCATCGCCGGTTTCATCGCGCGCGCTCTCAAACCCGGCAACGACAGCATGGGGTGGATCTTGACCGCCCTGCTGGGTGTGGCGGGTGCGTTCCTCGCAGGCTACCTTGGCGCAGCGCTGGGCTTTTACCGCCAGGGCGATCCCGTGGGCTTCATTGCGTCGGTGATTGGCGCGATCATCCTGTTGGTGATCTACGGCTTCTTCAAGAAGCGCTGATTTTCGGCCAAGTGCCCTGCCCGCTGCCGCAATGCAGCGGGCAACAAAAAAGCCCTGATCTTTCGATCAGGGCTTCACATGTTTTGGTGGGACGTGCGGGGGTCGAACCCACGACAAACGGATTAAAAGTCCGCTGCTCTACCAACTGAGCTAACGTCCCATCAGGGCTTCACATTCCACACGCTGTTTGCACATTGTGTATCCCGCGAAGCCTCAAATTATAGCTTCTTTTTTGGGACCTTTTGAAGACAGCTTGAAGATTGCTTGCGCATCTTTCGCCAAGGTGTTCATGACCCACCCCGCCGCGCAGAAACCGAACGCTGCGGTGACACTCGCCACCGAGCCGTAGCCGTGGCAGTTGAGGGAGCCATCCACGCCTTCGATGTTGCATGACGCATCGGGCGGCGCCACGGCTTCACGGCTGAACACGCAACCCACACCCATGTGGCCCGTGCGCGCGCCGCCGTGGTGTTTGCGCAGCCGATAGCGCAGCTGTGCGAGCAAGGGGTCGTGTGTCACCTCGCTCAGGTCGGCGACATCGACCGCGTGCGCGAGTCGCTTGCCGCCCGCAGCGCCCACCGTGATGAACGGCACCGAGTGGGCGATGGCCCAGGCGGCCAAGGTGGTCTTGGCGCGCACCTGGTCGCAGGCGTCGATGACCGCCGAAGGCAGTGCTTCAAGACCGGACACTCCGTGCAGCAACGCGGGCCAGTTCTCTGGCGTGACGAACTCGTCGATGACATCGACGACGCAGTCTGGATGAAACAGTGCGATGCGGTCGCGCATGGCCTCGGCCTTGGCCTGACCCAGCGTGGGCTCCAGCGCATGGATCTGCCGGTTGATGTTGGACTCGGACACATGGTCGAGGTCGATCAAGGTGAGTCGCCGCACGCCGCTGCGTGCCAGGGCTTCCACCGCCCACGAACCCACCCCGCCGATGCCCACCACCACGACGTGCGCGTTGAAGATGCGCTGCGCGCCGCCGACCCCATAGAGGCGACGCAGCCCGCCGAAGCGGCGCTCGAAGCGTTCGTGGGTGTCCTGCGTCACTCGCGGTCCAGCAACCAGATCTGGAACCGGAAACCACCGATGGCACCGAGCACGATGCCGGTGACCGCGATGATGCTGGTGAGGCTCAAGGTGGACAGGCCCGACATGCCTTGGCCCACCGTACAGCCCAGCGCGGTGACACCGCCCACACCCATGCACACCGCGCCCGCCATGTGCAAGGCCGTGTCCTGCGTGCTGCGGAAACCTTCCCAGCGGAAGCTGCCTTCCAGCACGGCGCAGGCAAAGGCGCCGACCACCATGCCGACCACGGTGACGGTACCGAAGGTGAGCACCTTGGATGTGTCGCTGAAAAAGATGAGCCAATCCAGTGTGTAGGCCATGGGCGCGGTGAAGGTCAGCGCGTCCATGCGGCCGGTGTTGCTGCCGAGGAAAACGGCGTCCAGTGTTTCGGGGTGCTCGGCCACAAAGCCCAGTCGGCCGCTCACCCACCACATCGCGGTCACCACCAGCCCGAGCCCGATGCCGGCGAGCAGGTTGTTGCCGGTGCGGAAATCACGTCCCACCAGCGCCCAGACCACCAACGCACCACCGATCGCCAGCGCGAACAACAGACCCGTGAGCGCAGGCGCGGAGCCGACGACCGTGGCGAGCCAGGCTGGCAACGCGGATCCCGACGCCATGTTGAACGAGACGGTGTCCACCGTGTTGACACGCAGCACGGCGGTCACGCCGCGCAAGGTGGCGAACGCCGCGATGCCCATGACGAAAAAAACCACCAGCGACTTCAGGCTGCCGGCGCCGATGCGCACCAGCGTCTTGCTGCCACAGCCCGAAGCCAGCACCATGCCGAAGCCGAACAAGGCGCCGCCCAGCACCGCAGAGAGCCAGATGACGCGTGGCCCGGTGTAGATGCTTTGCGAGGGATCGATCCAGCCGACCCAGGCCATGCCGTGGAAGCCGATCATCGCGATGCCCACCGCCATGCCCCACATGCGCATGCGGGTCCAGTCGCCCATGTTCACGATGTCGCTGATGGCGCCCATGGTGCAGAAATGGGTGCGTTGTGCGATGAACCCAAAAACAAGGGCCACGGCAAAGGCGGCCCAGAGAACGAGGGTGTTGAGTTTGGCGAGGTCGGCGATTTCCATGGCCGCCATTGTAGGAGGCGGGCCTGGTCCCTCCTGAACAGACAGCCACGTGCCGAAGCACGTGGCTCGGGTCAGCGCAGGCGGGCGAGGCGCTCGCGTGCCGCGGCTGCGGCCTCGGAGTTGGGGTGCGCCTTGACCAGGCTTTCGAGCGTGGTCTTCGCGGTGCGCGCATCTTTCAGTTCGACGTAACTGTTGGCCATGGCGAGCATGGCCTCGGGTGTGCGCATGTGCGCCGGGAACTCGCGCACCAAGCGGCCATGGGTGGCCACGGCTTCCTTGTAGGCACGGTTGGCGTAATGCGCGTTGCCCAGCCAGTACAACACCGAGGGCGTGTAGCCGCTGGCGGGGTGGCGCTGCAGGAACGACGCATAGGCTGCCGCTGCGGGCTGGAACTCCGACTTGCGCAGCTGCGCCATGGCGGCTTCAAAGTCGTTCTTTTCGGCGGGTGCAGCGGTGAAGGACTGACCGTCAAATTCGATGCGCAGCGGCTCCACCTGACGCAGGCGCTCGTCGATGCCGACCTGCACGTCCTTCTGCTGACGCTGCAACTCCGACACCTCGCGCGCCAACTGCTCGTTCTGACCCCTCAAGCGCGCGAGCTCGGCCCGCAGCTGCTCGATCTGGTTGGAGAGCTCCAGCAGGCTTCGACGCGTGCTCGCATCGCCCTCGCGCGCTTCGGCCGCAGCGGCGTCGGCGGCCTGCTTGTTGGCGTCGACTTTCTGCCGCAGCTCGATGATGGCCTTGCGCGCCTCGTCATCGCCAAACAAGGCGTGGGCCTGCAAAGGCCACGCCATGGCCAGGAAAAGCGCCCAGGGCGCGGCGACGGTGAGCTTCATGTTCAACGGTAGGTCAGTTCAACGCGGCGGTTCTTGGCGAACGAGGCTTCGTCCAGGCCCACCTGGGCCGGCTTCTCTTCACCGAAACTCACGGCTTCCATCTGGGCTTCGGTCACGCCCAGCAGGCCGAGTGCACGGCGCACGGCCTCGGCGCGCTTCTGGCCCAGCGCGAGGTTGTATTCGCGGCCGCCGCGCTCGTCGGTGTGACCTTCGAGGTTCACGCGACGGGTGCGGTTGGCGTTGAGGTAACGCGCATTGGCTTCCAGCGTGGCGGCGGAGTCGGCCTTGACCTCGAAGCTGTCGTAGTCGAAATAGATGATGCGGGCCACGGCGGCGGGCTGCGCCGAATCGGCTCCTCCCACTGCCACGCCGGACACGCCACGTGGATCGACAGCGCCGCCCTGACCACCGGCAGCAGCACCCGAGTTGACTGCTGACCCGGTGCGGTTTTCAACCGGCACGTCGTCGAGTTTCACGCCCGAGCTGCAAGCAGCCAACACAGCGGCGAGGCCCAGGCCGACGACAAGGCGCAGCCCGCGCTGCAGGCGCGCATTGGGAACGGTGGGGGAAGTTTGGATGCTGTTCATGGAGAGAGTCCTTGGAGATGAAAAAAAAGGGGAGGCAGGAGCGCGGGAGCTCCTGTGGGGGATCAGCGCAGGAATGGGCCCCACTCAGGCTCGCGAATGTCGCCCTGAGCGCCGGCGAGGCGGGTCTTGATGCGTCCGTCGACCGTGGTGGTCATCAGCGCTTCCTGACCCTTCTCGCGGGTGGCGTAAATGATCATGCGGCTGTTGGGCGCAAAGCTGGGGCTCTCGTCGGCGCTCGACTCGGTGAGTGCCGTCACGGTGCCACTGGCCAGCTCCATCACGTGCAGGCGGAACGCCCCGTTGACGCGCGAAATGAAGGCGAGCCACCGCCCGTCCGGGCTGGGCGCGGGCGAGATGTTGTAGTTGCCGGTGAAGGTCAGGCGCTGGGCATTGCCGCCTTGCGCACCCATGCGGTAGATCTGCGGCGAGCCGCCGCGGTCGCTCACGAAGTAGATCGACTTGCCGTCCGGGCTGAAGACCGGCTCGGTGTCGATGCTGGCCGACTGGCTCAAACGGCGCGGTTCGCCGCCGTTGGCGTCCATGGTGTAGACCTGCGCGTTGCCCGACAACGACAACGTGGCCACGACCGAACGACCATCGGGCGACCATGAAGGCGCGCTGTTGGAGCCTTTGAAATTGGCCAGCAGGCGGCGGCGGCCCGATGCCACGTCGTGCGCATAAATCACGGGCTTGCGCGCTTCGAACGACACATAGGCGAGTTGCGCACCACCGGGTGCCCAGCTCGGCGAGATGATGGGCTCCGGGCTGGTGAGGGCGGCGCGCGCGTTTTCACCATCGGCATCGGCCACCCAGAGGTTGTGGCGCTGCGCGGTTTTGGTCACATAAGCAATGCGCGTGGAGAACACGCCCTTTTCGCCCGTGATCTTTTCGTAGATGAAATCGGCCACGCGGTGGGCAGCCAGGCGCAGGTCTTGTGCGCCCACGGGGTAGCTCAGGCCACCCAGGTCTTGCCCACGCACCACGTCCCAGAGGCGGAAGCGCACGTCAAACCGGCCATCGGCCAGCTTGGTGACGCTGCCGGTGAGCAGGGAGTCAGCGCCCCGCTCACGCCAGGGGCCGAGGTCGGGGCGGGAGGTTTCGTCCAGACCGCCGGCGATGGGGTCGACGAAGCGGAACTGGCCACTGCGCTCCAGGTCGGCGCGAACGATGGCAGCCACGTTTTCACTGGCGGCATCGTTGCCGCGAAAACCGACGGCAGAAAAGGGAAACTGGGTGAGACCAACGCCCGCCACCTCGACCCGAAACTGGGCCTGCGAAACCATGGGCCAACCGAGCAGGGGGAGCGTGGAAACCAGGCCGAGCGCGCGGCGTCTCGGGATCGCGGGCAGCGCGTTGTGTCGGTTCAAATCCAGCATGCTGTGTGTGTCGCTTGTCCTGAGGTGGCAGCGAGACAAAACGCCTCGCGAAGCCGACCGATAATAACGGAGGCACCCGGCCCTTCCGTGACAAGATGTGTGCACGCAGGGCCAGTGCCGGTGGTGCAAGGCTGATTCAGCGCTGCGCGGAATGTTCCGCAAGACCGCACTCTTTGGGACCGATCTGCTTTTGACCGCATCCAACAACTCCAGCCCGCCCCTGGCCGGCACGCTGACCCAGCGCCTGCTGCGCCTGTGGCCCTACTTCCGCTCGGCCAAGACCGGCATTGCGCTCGCGGCCATCAGCACCCTGGTCGGCGCACTGACCGAACCGCTCATTCCCGCCTTGCTCAAAACGCTGCTGGACCGTGGTTTCGCCGAGGGCAACATCGAACTGTGGATGGTGCCGGTCGCACTCATGGGCCTCTTCGGTGTCCGCGGGCTGGCCGGCTTTGTGGCGCAGTACACGCTCTCCTACACCGCCAGCCTGGGCCTGCTCAACCTGCGCCGCGCCATGTTCGTCAAGCTCAACGACGCGCAGATGACGCTGTTTGCCCGGCAGAGCGCCAGCAAGCTGTCGAACACGCTGGTGTACGAAGTGCAGACGGGCTCGCAGATGCTGGTGTCCGCCTTCCTCACGCTCACCAAGGACAGCCTGACCGTGCTGGCGCTCCTGGGCTATTTGTTCTACCTCAACTGGAAGCTCACGCTGATCGTGATGACGGTGTTCCCCGGCCTGATCCTGATCATGCGGGTGCTCTCGCGCCGCCTCTACAAGCTCACCCGTGACAGCCAGACCGCCACCGACGAGCTCGCCTACGTGGTGGAAGAAAACGCGCTGGCCCACCGCATGGTGCGCCTGCACGGCGCACAGGCGCGCCAGACCCAGCGCTTCGATGTGCTCAGCCTCGCGCTGAGGCGGCTGGCGCTCAAATCCACCATCGCCATGGCGGCCATGACGCCGCTGACGCAACTGCTCGCCTCGGCCGCGCTGTCGGCGGTCATCGCCGTGGCCTTGTGGCAGAGCAGCAGCAGCGGCGTGACGGTGGGCAACTTCGTGGCCTTCGTCACCGCCATGCTGATGCTGATCACGCCGATCCGGCACCTGGCCGAGATCACCGCGCCCATCACGCGCGGCCTGGCGGCCCTGGAGCGTGGACTGGAACTGATCGAGAACACGCCCGAACAATCCAGTGGGGCCCACAGCGTCGATCGGGTGACCGGTTCGATCGTGTTGAGCGGCGTCTGGGTGCGATACCCCGCCAAGGACGACCAGGTCGTGCACAGCGATGACGACAGCCTGGTGGCCTTGCGCGGCGTTTCGCTGGACATCCACCCGGGTGAGGTGGTGGCCTTTGTGGGTCCGTCGGGATCGGGCAAGACCACCCTCGTCAATCTGCTGCCGCGCTTCGTGGAGATCGAGCGCGGCGACATCCTGCTCGACGGTGTGGCGCTGGCCGACTGGAACCTGACCAGCCTGCGTCGCCAGTACGCCATGGTGAGCCAGGACGTGGTGATGCTCAACGACACGCTGGCCGCCAACGTGGCACTGGGCGCGCTGGGCAACGAAGTGGACGAAGGACGCGTGCGCGCAGCGCTCGTGTCGGCCAACCTGGGCGAGCTGGTGGAGCGCCTGCCGCAGGGCATTCACAGCAACGTGGGCCACAACGCGGCCGAGCTCTCGGGTGGTCAGCGCCAGCGGCTGGCCATTGCCCGAGCCATCTACAAGGACGCACCCATCCTGATCCTGGACGAGGCCACCTCGGCGCTGGACAACGAATCGGAACGGCTGGTGCAGGACGCACTGGCCAGGCTGATGAGAGGCCGCACCACGCTCGTGATTGCGCACCGCCTCTCCACCATCGAACACGCCGACCGGGTGGTGGTGCTGGCCGACGGCCGCATCAGCGAAATGGGCACGCACCGCGAACTGCTGGCCGCCGACGGGCTTTACGCCCGGCTGCACTCGCAGAGCTTCAGGCCGGAAGCAGACAGCTGACGAGGTCGCTCACAACAACACGATGTCGTACTGCTCTTGCGTCATCGAGCCTTCGCTTTGCAGCGAGATCGGCTTGCCGATGAAGTCCGACAGGCCTGCGAGGTGCGCCCGCTCCTCGTCGAGGAACAGCTCCACCACCTTGGCCGAGGCCACCACGCGGAATTCGCGCGGGTTGAAGGCGCGGGCCTCGCGCAGGATCTCGCGCAAGATGTCGTAGCACACGCTGCGCGCGGTTTTCACCACGCCCTTGCCGCTGCAGGCCTCGCAGGGTTCGCTCAGCATGTGGGCGAGCGACTCGCGCGTGCGCTTGCGCGTCATCTCGACCAGACCCAGCTGCGAGAAGCTGCCGGTCATGGTTTTCACGCGGTCGCGCGCGAGCTGTTTGCGGAACTCGCTGAGCACCGAATCCCGGTGGTCTTCGCGCACCATGTCGATGAAATCCACGATGACGATACCGCCCAGATTGCGCAAGCGCAGCTGTCGCGCAATGGCCTGCGCAGCCTCGAGGTTGGTGCGGTAGACGGTGTCGTCGAAATTGCGAGCGCCCACAAAACCACCGGTGTTCACGTCCACCGTGGTCAGCGCCTCGGTCTGGTCGATCACCAGGTAACCCCCCGATTTGAGGTCGACGCGCCGACTGAGCGCACGCACGATGTCTTCGTCCACGTTGAAGAGGTCGAAGATCGGCCGCTCGCCGCTGTAGTGCTGCAGCTTGGCCACGGTGTCGGGCATGAACTCTGCCGCGAATGTGGTGAGCAGACCGTGCTGCTCGCGCGAATCGATGCGGATGGAATGCGTGTCGGCACCCACCAGATCGCGCAGGACGCGCTGCATCAGGTTCAGGTCTTCGTGCAGGAGCGTGGCCGAGGGCTGTCGAGTGGAAGCCTCCTTGATGCGCAGCCAGGTCTTGCGCAGGTAAGCGGTGTCCTCCGCCAGCTCTTCGTCGGTGGCGTCCTCGGCGTTGGTGCGCAGGATGAAGCCGCCGGCAGGGCTGCCGTCGGTGGTGGCCGTGAGCTGCAGCAGGCGCTGGCGCAGCGCTTCGCGTTGCGCCGGGGGAATCTTCTGCGACACACCGATGTGGTTGTCCTGCGGCAGAAACACCAGCAGGCGGCCGGCGATGCTGATCTGCGCGGTCAAACGCGCACCCTTGGTGCCGATGGGGTCCTTGAGCACCTGCACCATGAGCGCCTGGCCCTCGAAGATCTGGCGCTCGATCGGCAACACGGGATTGGGGGTGAGCAGTTTGCCGTTGGCGCCGGCTGCAGGCCCCTCCGACTCTGGCGCTTGCGTCGCGCTCGCGCGCGGAGCGGCGTGTTTGGCAGCGATGTTGGGCATGAGGTCGGCCACGTGCAGAAAGGCCGCGCGGTCCAGACCGATGTCGATGAAGGCCGACTGCATGCCGGGCAGCACGCGCGAGACCTTGCCCAGGTAAATGTTGCCGACCAGACCGCGCTCCAGCGTGCGCTCCAGGTGCACCTCTTGCACCGCCCCCTGCTCCACCACCGCCACCCGCGTTTCCTGAGGTGACCAATTGATCAGAATGTCCTGGCTCATGAGGCCCTTCTCCGTGGCGTGATGCGGTTCAGATCAGCGGCACACCGGCGGCGTGCAGCACCTGCGCTGTCTCGTGCGCGGGCAGGCCCATGATGCCCGAATAGCTGCCACTGATGTGGCTCACCCAGAGGCTGGCACGCCCCTGGATGGCATAGGCCCCGGCCTTGCCCATGGGCTCACCGCTGGCCACGTAGCGGGCGATCTGCTGGACCGTGAGGGGCTCGAAGGTGACCCACGAGGTGGACAGGGCCGCGTGGACACGTGAACCGCGTTGACGGGGCACGCCCACCGCCACGGCGGTGAGCACGCGGTGGCGGCGGCCGGCCAGGCTGGCGAGCATGCGTTGCGCCTCGGCGGCATCGGTCGGCTTGCCCAGGATGCGCCGGCCCAGCGCCACGGTGGTATCGGCGCAGAGCACGGGCGCGGGCGGAAGACCTCGTCGTTTCAAGCGATCGAGCGAAGCCTGCAACTTCAGGCCGGTCACGCGTTGTACGTACGTCGCTGGCGCTTCATTGGGCAACACGGCTTCGAGCGACTCGGCGTCTTCGTCTGCGTCCGGCAGCAGCAGCTCACAACGAACGCCCCACTGTTCAAGGAGCTGCTTGCGACGAGGACTCTGGGATGCGAGGTAGATGAAGTCGGTCATGTGAAGATTCGCCGCCGGGCCGCCCCAAGGCGAATCAGCCCCCTTGGGGGGCAGCGACCCGCGAAGCAGTGGAGCGTGGGGGCAGTCATTCTCTGTGGTACGGGTGGTTGGCGTTGACAGACCACGCGCGGTAGAGCTGCTCGATCAGCAGCACCCGCACCATGGCGTGCGGCAGGGTCAGGTCGGACAAGCGGATGCGCTGGTGAGCCGCGGCGCGAAACGCCGGGTCGAGGCCGTCGGGGCCGCCGATCACCAGGGCCACGTCATCGCTCTCCAGCTGCCATTCGTTCAACTGCTGGGCCAAGGCCTTGGTGGTGAGGGTGGTGCCGCGCTCGTCGAGTGCCACGATGCGCGAGCCGCGCGGGATCGCGGCCTCGATGCGCTCGCGCTCCGCCGCGAGCAGCGTCTCCAGGGTCTTGGAGCCGCGAGGCTCGGTCTTGACGGCTTTGAGTTCGACCCGGAGCTCGGGCGGAAAGCGCTTGGCGTAATCGTCGTAGGCGGTCTGGGCCCAGTCGGGCACCCGCTGCCCGACCGCGACGATCAGCAGCTTCATGCTTTGCGGGGGGCAGCGGCCTTGGTGGTTTTGCGAGCGGGCGTCTTGGCAGCGGGTTTGGCTGCGGCCTTCGGTGCTGCTTTGGCTGCAGCTTTGGGAGCGGACTTGGCGGCGGGCTTCGCACTCGGCGCCACGCGTGGCTTGACCACCAGTTTCTGCAGCGCGGTTTTGGGCGCGCTCGAGGCGGGTTTGCGGGCGGTCTTGGTGGCCGTGGTTTTGGCCGGTGCCGATTTGGCGGCCGACTTCACCGCGGGCTTTTTGCTCGCGGTCTTGGCCACGGGCTTGGCCGGTGCTGCGGCGGCCGTGCGGGCTGCCGACTGCGCGGCCTTGCGTGCCGTGCTCTTGGCGGGCTGGGCCGCGGCAGTGGCCACCGGTTTCTTGCGGCTCTTGGCAGCGGGCTTGGCCTCGGCCACCACAGGCTTCTCGGCACCGTGCTTCAGGCGAACCGGTTTGGCACCCCAGATTTCCTCCAACCGGTAGTACTGGCGGATCACGGGTTGCATCACATGGGCGACGGCCGCGCCGCAATCCACGATGATCCACTCGCCGTTGTCTTCACCCTCGATGCGGGGTTTGTCGAAGCCGGCTTCGCGCACGGCGTCGCGCACACTGGCGGCCAGGGCTTTGGTCTGGCGGTTCGACGTGCCGCTGGCAACGATCACGCGCTCGAAGAGCGGTGAGAGGTGTTCGGTGTTGAAAACCACGATGTCCTGACCCTTGACGTCCTCCAGCCCGTCGACGATGGCGCGCTGGAGTCTCTGGATGTCTTTTTTGGCAATGGTTTCGCTGGTCATTTAGGAATCTGATAAAGGTGATGGGTTGAAATGTAGCCTGCGACGGCCTCGGGCACCAGAACCTCCAGGGCAGCGGTGCTTTGCGCCGCCTGTCCCAGTCGGGCCCGAACCGCCGTCGCGCTGATGTTCTTGAGCGGCATGTCCAACCGCTCGAAAGGCAGGTCCACCCGCGACAGGTCGGTTTCCACCGCCTGGTCCAGCGGGGCATCGGCGCCGATGTTGGTGGCGCGGTTGGCCACCGCCAGCGTGGCCAGCTCCAGCACCTCCTGCCAGCGCACCCAGGTTCGAAACGCGAGCAACTGGTCGGCGCCCAGGATGAGAAACAGCTGGGCACCCGGGTACTCCTGCGCGAGCTCACACAGCGTGTCGGCGGTGTAGCTCGGGCCTTCGCGGTGGATTTCCCGCTCGTCGATCTTCACACGGGCCAGGTCGTCGAACGCGAGACGGCACATGGCGACCCGATCGGCGGCGGGCGAGAGCACCCGGGTTTTGTGCCAGGCGTGCCCGGTCGGCAGGATGTGCAGCGCGTCAAGCCCGAGCTGCTGGAGCGCGGTTTCAGCCAGCGCACGGTGCGCCCAGTGCGGTGGGTCAAACGCTCCACCGAACATGCCCACGCGCCGCGGGCTGGCGCCGGCCTCTTTCAAAGCCAGTCCTTGCGCACCAGAAAGTCCTTGTAGAGCCGCTCTTCGGGCGTGCCCTTCTTGGTCTTGCGGTTGTAGGCCCAGCTGACCAGCGGCGGCATGGACAGGAGAATGGATTCGCTGCGCCCGCCCGACTGCAGGCCGAAATGGGTGCCGCGGTCCCACACCAGGTTGAATTCAACATAACGGCCACGGCGGTACAGCTGAAAACTGCGCTCGCGTTCGCCATAGGGCGTGTTCTTGCGGCGGTCCACGATGGGCAGGTAGGCGTCCAGAAAGGCATCGCCCACCGAGCTCATCATGGCGAAGCTGCCGTCGAAGCCGAGCTCGGAAAAATCATCGAAGAAAACGCCGCCGATGCCGCGCTGCTCGTCGCGGTGCTTCAAATAAAAGTACTCGTCACACCAGGTCTTGAAGCGGGGGTACTTGTCCACGCCGAACGGGTCGAGCGCGTTTTTCGTCGCGCGGTGGAAATGCACCGCGTCCTCTTCAAAACCGTAGTACGGCGTGAGGTCCATGCCGCCGCCGAACCAGCACACCGGCTTACCACCCGCTGGCGTGGCGGCGAGCATGCGCACGTTCATGTGCACCGTGGGCACATAGGGGTTGCGCGGGTGGAACACCAGCGACACGCCCATGGCCTCAAACGGCGCACCGTTGAGCTCGGGCCGGTGCGCGGTGGCCGATGGCGGCAGGCGCGGGCCGGTCACGTGCGAGAACCCGCAACCCGCGCGCTCGAAGACGGCGCCGTCTTCCAGAATCTGCGTGATGCCGTTGCCCTGCAGGACTTCGCCCGCCGGCTTGGTCCAGCGGTCCACCACGAAGCTGCCACCGTCCACCATGGCCACGGTGGAGGTGATGCGGTCCTGCAGGTCGATGAGGAACTCGCGCACGGAAGACAAGGAAGTCTGTTTCATGGTGGGACCGAATCGTCGGGAAAGGGGCGGCGTCGTGCTGGGCTCAGACCGCACGGTAACCGATGTCGCGGCGGCACTGCATGCCGTCAAAGCGGATGCCATCCACCACCCGATAGGCGCTTTGCTGTGCAAGGGCCACCGTATCGGCGAGGGCGGTCACGCACAACACACGGCCACCCGAGACCTGCACCTCGTCGCCGGCCGTGGCCGTGCCGGCGTGGAACACCATGCGGTCGGCGGCATCGGCGGGCAGTCCGGTGATGGCGTCGCCCTTGCGCGGGTGCAGTGGGTAACCAGCGGCGGCCAGCACCACGCCCAGCGCCACGCGCGGGTCCCAGTCGAGCTTCACGCGGTCCAACTCGGCTTTGGTTGCCGCCAGCAGCGCCTGCGTGAGGTTGCTCTTGAGCCGCATCATGATCGGCTGCGTCTCGGGGTCGCCCATGCGGCAGTTGAACTCCAGCGTCTTCACACGCCCATCGGGCGTGATCATCAGGCCCGCGTACAGGAAGCCGGTGTAGGGAATGCCGTCAGCGGCCATGCCGCGCAGCGTGGGCAGGATCACCTCGGTCATCGCGCGTTCGTGCACGGCGGGCGTGACCACCGGCGCGGGCGAGTACGCGCCCATGCCGCCGGTGTTGGGTCCCTGGTCGGCGTCCAGCAGGCGCTTGTGGTCCTGGCTGGTGGCCAGCGCCAGCGCGTGCTCGCCGTCGCACAGCACGATGAAGCTGGCTTCTTCGCCTTCGAGGAATTCTTCGATGACGACGCGTGCGCCGCCTTCGTTGTGTGCCACGCCCAGGGTGTTGTCGAGCAGCATGAAATCGATGGCTTCGTGCGCCTCGGCCGCCGTCATGGCCACCACCACCCCCTTGCCGGCCGCCAGACCGTCGGCCTTGACGACGATGGGTGCGCCTTCGGCGTCCACATAGGCATGGGCCAGCGCCGCGTCGGTGAAGGCCTGGTACCTGGCCGTGGGAATGCCGTGGCGCTGCATGAAGGCTTTGGAGAAGGCTTTGGAGCTCTCCAGTTGCGCGGCCGCTTTCGTCGGGCCGAAGATGGGCAGGCCATGCGCGCGGAACTCGTCCACCACACCGGCGGCCAGAGGCGCCTCCGGCCCCACCACGGTGAGTGCCACGCCCTGGGCCTGGGCCCATTGGCGCAGCGCCACCTTGTCGGTGATGTCGAGGTTGATCAGGTCCGGGTCGCGCGCCGTCCCGGCGTTGCCGGGTGCCACGAAGACCTGGCTCACGCCTTCATCGTGCTTGAGTTTCCAGGCCAGCGCGTGTTCGCGGCCACCGCCGCCAATGACCAGTACTTTCATTCTTGAATTTCTGCGTTGTGGAAGACGCCTTGCACGTCGTCCAGGTCTTCCAGCACATCCAGCAGCTTCTGCATGCGCGCGGCGTCCTCGCCGGTGAGTTCCACTGTGTTTTCAGCGCGCATCGTCACCTCGGCGATCTCGGGCGTGAGGCCAGCGGCTTCCAGCGCGTTCTTCACGGCTTCGAATTCGGTCGGTGAGGTCAGCACTTCGATGGCACCGTCGGCATCGGTGATCACGTCGTCGGCGCCGGCTTCCAGTGCCACTTCCATCACCTTGTCTTCGGAGGTGCCGGGTGCAAACACAAGCTGCCCGCAGTGTTTGAACTGGAACGAGACCGAGCCGTCGGTGCCCAGGTTGCCGCCGTGCTTGCTGAACGCGTGGCGCACCTCGGCCACGGTGCGAACCTTGTTGTCGGTCATGGTGTCGATGATCACCGCCGCGCCGCCGATGCCGTAACCCTCGTAACGGATTTCTTCCAGGCTCACGCCTTCGAGCGTGCCGGAAGCCTTTTCCACGTTGTATTTGATGCGGTCGGCCGGCATGTTGGCGGCCTTGGCCTTGTCGATGGCCAGGCGCAGGCGCGGGTTCATGGCCGGGTCGCCGCCGCCCTGGCGCGCGGCAACGGTGATCTCACGGATGACGCGCGTCCAGATCTTTCCGCGCTTTTCGTCCTGGCGGCCCTTGCGGTGCTGAATGTTTGCCCATTTGCTGTGTCCGGCCACGAAATTGTCCTTTTGCCTGCTTGGGCTTTGATCTAATAAGCCTGCGATTTTACGTTTTCAACCGCCCTGCCCCGAACCCGCACACAAGGAAGCTCCGCCATGGCCGAACCGATGCTGATCGCCCAGAACGCCACCACCACCTGCCAGCTGCTGCCGGGCCTGGCCAACCGCCATGGATTGATCACGGGCGCCACCGGCACCGGCAAGACGGTGACGCTGCAAACCCTGGCAGAGCAGTTCTCCAACATCGGCGTGCCGGTGTTCATGGCCGACGTGAAGGGCGACCTCTCCGGCATCAGCCAGAAGGGCCATTTCGGCGAGAAGATCAGCAAGGTGCTGCAAGACCGCGGCATCACCCTGCCCGCCTCACAGGCCTGCCCCACCACGCTGTGGGACGTGTTCGGCGAGCTGGGCCACCCGGTGCGCGCCACGGTGAGCGACATGGGCCCGCTGCTGCTCGCGCGCATGCTCAACCTCAACGACACCCAGGCCGGTGTGTTGAATCTGGTGTTCAAGATCGCCGACGACAACGGCCTGCTGCTGCTGGACATGAAGGACCTGCGGGCCATGCTGCAGCACATCGGCGACAACGCCAAGCAGTTCACCACCGAGTACGGCAACATCAGCGCGGCCAGCATCGGCGCGATCCAGCGCGGGCTGATGCAGGTCGAGCAACAAGGCGGCGACCAGTTCTTTGGCGAGCCCATGCTCGACATCAGCGACTTCATGCAGACGGTGGACGGCAAGGGCGTCATCAACATCCTGGCGGCCGACAAGCTCATGAACGCGCCGCGCCTGTACGCCACCTTCCTGCTGTGGATGCTCTCCGAGCTGTTCGAGACCCTCCCCGAGATCGGCGACCCCGAGAAGCCCAAGCTGGTGTTCTTCTTCGACGAGGCCCACCTGCTGTTCAACGAAGCGCCCAAGGTGCTGATCGAGCGCATCGAACTCGTGGTGCGCCTGGTGCGCTCCAAGGGCGTGGGGGTGTATTTCGTGACGCAGAACCCGCTGGACATTCCGGACAGCGTGCTCGGTCAGTTGGGCAACCGCGTGCAACACGCACTGCGCGCCTTCACCCCGCGCGATCAGAAGGCGGTCAAGTCCACCGCGCAGACCATGCGCCCCAAAGCCGGGCTGGACATCGAAGCCGCCATCACCGAGCTGGCCGTGGGCGAGGCGCTGGTGAGTCTGCTGGACGCCAAGGGCCGGCCGAGCGAGACCGAGCGCGTGTTCGTGCTGCCACCAGGCAGCCAGCTCGGTCCCATCACCGACGCCCAGCGCCAGCAATTGCGCCAGGACTCGCTGGTGGCCGGCGTGTACGAAAAGCTGCTCGACCGCGAAAGCGCCTACGAAATGTTCACCAAACACGCGGGCCAGCGCGGGGTGGAATCCGAACCCGAGGCCACAAAAGACGCGCCCAAAACGCCCCGCATCCCCGGCGCGGCCAAGCAGGAAGGCGAAGCGGGAGGTGGCGGATTCGGCGGCATGGTCAACGAGGCCTTGTTCGGCCGCACCGGCCCGCGCGGCGGCCAGTACGACGGGCTGGTGCAGACCATGGCCAAAACCGCAGCGCGCAGCGTGGCCAGCGGCATCGGCCGTCAAATCGTGCGCGGCGTGCTGGGCAGCCTGCTCGGCGGCAAACGCTGAACGGACACATCACCATGAAATTCGCCTTCTACATCGTCCTGGCCGCCATCGTGCTGGCCCTGGTGGCCGCGCAGGTCGGTCTGTTGAGCGGCCAGCGACCGGGCGACCTCGGCGTCAAGGACGCTCGCCTCAAGCCGCCCTCGGTGACCCGCAACAGCGTGAGCAGCCAGGCCGCGCTGTTGCCCGACCACCCGCAGCGCGCCTACGCGGCCATCGATCCGCTGCCCTTCAAGGCGGGCGGCGCAGCGGCTTCGATGAAGGCGCTGGAAACGGTACTGGGCGCCATGCCCGGCACGACTATCGTCGAGCAGCGAACGGACTACCTGTACGCCCAGGCGCAGACGCGCTGGCTCAAGTTTGTCGACGACGTGGAGTTCTGGGCCAACCCGGCCAGCAACGCCATCGAGCTGCGCAGCGCCAGCCGGCTGGGCCGCGAAGACTTCGGCGTGAACCGCCAGCGCATCGAGAAGATTCGCGCCGCCTACCTCGCTGCACCCTGATCACGGCGAAACGTCGCATGCAAAAGCCCGGCATGACCGGGCCAGAAAAACAAAAGGCCCGGTCTCCCGGGCCTTTTGCATGCAGGAGCCGAAGAGCTCAACCTGCCGTGGCTTCCTCGGGCTTGGCCTTGCCTTCCTTCTTCGGCAGTGGCTGGATGTCCAGATCGACTTCCTGCACTTCCTTGCCGGCTTCGTCGGTCTTGGTGACGATGTCCACCGTGAGGCGCCCGCCTTCGGTCAAGCGACCAAACAGCAGCTCGTCGGCCAGCGCGCGGCGGATCGTGTCCTGGATCAGGCGCTGCATCGGGCGCGCGCCCATCAGCGGGTCGAAACCCTTCTTGGCCAGGTGCTTGCGCAGCGCGTCGGTGAACGTGACCTCAACCTTCTTCTCGCCGAGCTGCGTCTCCAGCTGCAGCAGGAACTTGTCCACCACCCGCATGATGACGTTTTCGTCCAGCGCCTTGAAGCTCACGGTGGCGTCCAGGCGGTTGCGGAACTCGGGCGTGAACAGGCGCTTGATGTCGGCCATCTCGTCGCCCGCTTCGCGCGGGTTGGTGAAGCCAATGGTCGCCTTGTTCATGGTCTCGGCGCCCGCGTTCGTCGTCATGATGATGATGACGTTGCGGAAGTCGGCCTTGCGCCCGTTGTTGTCGGTCAGCGTGCCGTGGTCCATCACCTGCAGCAGGACGTTGAAGATGTCCGGATGCGCCTTCTCGATCTCGTCGAGCAGCAGCACGCAATGCGGCTTCTTGGTCACGGCTTCGGTCAGCAGGCCACCCTGGTCAAAACCCACGTAGCCCGGGGGCGCGCCGATCAGGCGGCTCACGGCGTGCCGCTCCATGTACTCCGACATGTCGAAGCGGATCAGGTCGATCCCCATGATGTAGGCCAGCTGCTTGGCGGCTTCGGTCTTGCCGACACCGGTGGGGCCGCTGAACAGGAAGGCGCCGATCGGCTTGTCGCTCTTGCCCAGGCCAGAGCGCGCCATCTTGACGGACGAGGCAAGGATCTCCAGCGCCTTGTCCTGGCCGAACACCACGCTCTTGAGGTCGCGTTCCAGCGTCTGCAGCTTGCTGCGGTCGTCGTTGGACACGTTGGCCGGGGGAATGCGCGCGATCTTCGCCACGATTTCCTCGACCTCGGTCTTGCTGATGGTCTTCTTGCGCTTGGACACCGGCAGGATGCGCTGGGCGGCACCGGCCTCGTCGATCACGTCGATGGCCTTGTCGGGCAGGTGACGGTCGTTGATGTACTTGGCGCTGAGTTCGGCCGCGGCCTGCAGGGCGGCCACGGCGTACTTCACGCCATGGTGCTCTTCGAAGCGCGACTTCAGGCCCTTGAGGATGTCCACCGTTTCCTGCACGGTCGGCTCGACCACGTCCACCTTCTGGAAGCGGCGGCTGAGCGCGGCGTCTTTCTCGAAGATGCCGCGGTATTCGGTGAAGGTGGTCGCGCCGATGCACTTGAGCTGGCCACTGGAAAGCGCCGGCTTGAGCAGGTTGGACGCGTCCAGCGTGCCACCCGAGGCAGCACCCGCACCGATCAGGGTGTGAATCTCGTCGATAAACAGGATGGCGTTGGGTCGGTCCTTGAGCGACTTGAGGACGCCTTTGAGGCGCTGCTCGAAGTCACCGCGGTACTTGGTGCCGGCCAGCAAGGCGCCCATGTCGAGCGAGAACACGCTGGAATCGGCCAGGATCTCGGGCACATCCCCCTGGGTGATGCGCCAGGCGAGACCTTCGGCAATGGCTGTCTTGCCCACGCCGGCTTCGCCCACCAGCAACGGGTTGTTCTTGCGACGGCGGCACAGGATCTGGATCACGCGCTCGACTTCGTACTCGCGCCCGATGAGCGGATCGATCTTGCCGTCCTTGGCCATCTGGTTGAGGTTCTGGGTGAACTGTTCCAGCGGCGAGGCCTTTTCGTTGCTCTTGGCTTCGCCAGCCTCTTCGTTCTCGGCCGCGCTCTCGCCCGGCTTGGCAGCCTCGGGCGGATCGCTCTTGCGGATGCCGTGGGCGATGAAGTTCACCACGTCCAGGCGGGTCACGCCCTGCTGATGGAGGTAGTACACGGCGTGCGAGTCTTTCTCGCCGAAGATGGCCACCAGCACGTTCGCGCCGGTGACTTCCTTCTTGCCGTTGCCGGTGGACTGCACGTGCATGATGGCGCGCTGGATCACACGCTGGAAACCCAGCGTGGGTTGCGTGTCCACCTCGTCTGTGCCGGCCACCTGGGGGGTGTTGTCCTTGATGAAGTTCGTCAAGGACTTGCGAAGGTCGTCGATGTTGGCCGAGCAGGCGCGCAACACCTCGGCGGCGCTGGGGTTGTCCAGCAGCGCAAGCAGCAGGTGCTCGACCGTGATGAATTCGTGCCGCTGCTGCCGGGCCTCGACAAAGGCCATATGCAAGCTGACTTCAAGTTCCTGGGCAATCATGGGGCACGTCCTTTGAGCTGGGATGATCGGGAAAGCAAATGTCTGAAAAAAGAACAGAACAGGTTCGTGGGCTCAGGTGAGGCGGTTTGCGCTTTATTCAACTGGCTCGCTCATGCACTGCAAAGGGTGGCCGGCGGCACGGGCTGCCTGGAGCACCTGATCGACCTTGGTGCTGGCCACGTCGCGCGAATAGACCCCGCAGATGCCTTTTCCTTCCAGATGGATCTTGAGCATGATCTGGGTGGCCGTTTCGCGGTCCTTGCTGAAGAACTCCTGGATGACATGCACCACGAACTCCATCGGTGTGAAGTCGTCGTTGAGCAGAACCACCTGGAACATCTGCGGGGGCTGGGTGCGCTGGGCACGCCGTTCGAGCACCACCGACTCGTCGTTGCTGACGCCGGGAGGCGCCGTCGGGTTTTCGGGTTTTTTGGGGTTCTGGGTGGCCATGAAAACCATTCTAGCGGCGCGTCCCCGCCCACATCACCATGCGGGATTAGCAGCGGGACGGGGGCCACAACCAAGCCCCCGCCTGCTGGCGGGGCCGATGGCTGTGACATGGTTTTTTCCATGCCTCATTGTGAGGGGAAAGGCGAAAACAAAACCGAAGAGCAAGCGGTTTTTGGGGGTGTAGTTCGCGATATCGGGCGACAGGGGGAGTCCGCGGGAACGCCACCGGCACCGGTGCGTCACATATTCTCGATCATCACCTCACCAAAACCGGAGCAACTCACCTGCGTGGCGCCCTCCATGAGGCGCGCGAAGTCGTAGGTGACCTTTTTGCTCAGGATGGATTTTTCGAGCGAGGTGATGATCAGGTCAGCCGCTTCTTTCCATCCCATGTGACGCAGCATCATTTCAGCGGAAAGGATTTCAGATCCCGGGTTCACATAGTCTTTGCCGGCGTACTTGGGCGCGGTGCCGTGAGTGGCCTCGAAGCACGCCACGGTGTCCGACAGGTTGGCGCCGGGCGCAATGCCGATGCCACCCACCTGCGCCGCCAGCGCGTCGGAGATGTAGTCGCCGTTGAGGTTGAGCGTGGCGACCACCGAGTACTCGGCCGGCCGCAACAGGATTTGCTGCAGGAAGGCGTCGGCGATGCTGTCCTTGACGATGATGTCCTTGCCCGTCTTGGGGTTCTTGAACTTGCACCATGGGCCGTCGTCGATGAGTTCGGCGCCAAACTCCTTGCGTGCCAGGGCGTACGCCCAGTCGCGGAAGCCACCCTCGGTGTACTTCATGATGTTGCCCTTGTGAACGATGGTCACGCTGGGTTTGTCGTTGTCGATGGCGTACTGGATCGCCTTGCGCACCAGGCGCTCCGTGCCTTCGATCGACACCGGCTTGATGCCGATGCCCGAGGTGTTCGGGAAACGGATCTTCGTCACGCCCATCTCTTCCATCAGGAACTTGATGAGCTTCTTCGCCTTGTCGGACTCGGCCTCGTACTCGATGCCGGCGTAAATGTCTTCCGAGTTCTCACGGAAGATCACCATGTTGGTTTTTTCAGGCTCCTTCAGCGGCGAAGGAACGCCCTTGAAGTACTGCACCGGGCGCAGGCACACGTAGAGATCGAGTTCCTGCCGCAGCGCCACGTTGAGCGAGCGGATGCCACCGCCCACTGGCGTGGTCAGCGGGCCCTTAATTGAGACGACGTATTCGCGCAAGGCAGCCAGGGTTTCTTCGGGCAACCAGACGTCGGGGCCGTAGATCCGGGTGGACTTTTCACCGGCGTAGACCTCCATCCAGTGGATCTTGCGCTGGCCGCCGTAGGCCTTGGCCACGGCCGCATCGACCACCTTGAGCATCACCGGCGTGATGTCCAGTCCGGTGCCGTCGCCCTCGATGTACGGCACGATGGGTTGCTCCGGCACGTTGAGCGACATGTCGGCGTTGACGGTGATCTTTTCGCCTTGGGTCGGCACTTGGATGTGTTGGTACATGGAGGGTCTCCGGATTTGTGATTTTGGCGACGGGTTCACAGGCAGCACGCACAAGCTGGGTGGCGCGTGTGGACGCTGCAGAAATTCTAGCCCCCGCTCCTGTGGACTCAAGTCCATTTGCGCCTCCCGGGCAGCCTGCACGTCAGATACACAGTGGACACATGCCGGGCCCCGGCTTCGCGGAGAATGAAGTGTTTCGCGAAACACCCCATCCCGAGCATGAAAAAACTGTCCACTCACCTGCTGTCGCTGTTGATCCTCCTGTCCACGGCCGCCTGGTCACAGGAGTCACCGCAGCTGCAGCTGCCCAGGGTCACGCTGTCGGCCGGCATGCACCTGATCAACGCTCAGGTGGCCGCCACGCCGCAGCAGCGTGCGGTGGGTCTGATGTTCCGCAAGGAAATGCCCGTCAACGAAGGCATGCTGTTCGCCTTTGAACAGGCCGCGGAGCAATGTTTCTGGATGAAGAACACCCTGCTGCCACTGACGGCGGCCTTCGTGGCCGATGACGGCACCATCGTCAACCTCGCCGACATGCAACCGCAGAGCCTGGAGTCGCACTGCTCCAGCAAGCCCGTGCGCTTCGTCCTCGAGATGAACCAGGGCTGGTTCAGCAAACGCGGACTGAAAGCCGGCTCCAGGCTGAGCGGCCCACCGTTCACACGGTAGGCCGCTGTGGCGTCTCAACGGACCCGCATCAGGCCTGGACCGAAGCCAGCGCGGCGTTGAAGGTCTTGCTGGGACGCATGATCGCTTCGAGCTTGTCGAAGTCGGGCTTGTAGTAGCCACCGATGTCCACCGCCTGGCCCTGCACAGCCGCCAGTTCGGCCACGATGGTCTGCTCGTTGTCTTCGAGTTGCTTCGCCAGCGGGGCGAACTTCGCGGCGAGGGCGGGGTCGTCGGTTTGCGCGGCCAGTTCCTGGGCCCAGTACATCGCCAGGTAGAACTGGCTGCCGCGGTTGTCGAGCTGACCGGTCTTGGGCGACGGGTTCTTGTTGTTGTCCAGCAGCTTGCCGGTGGCTGCATCCAGCGTTTTGGCGAGCACCTTGGCTTGCAGGTTGCCGGTCTTCAAACCCAGGTCTTCCATGGACACGGCCAACGCCAGGAACTCACCCAGTGAATCCCAGCGCAGGTGGTTCTCTTCCACCAGCTGCTGCACGTGTTTGGGTGCAGAGCCGCCAGCGCCGGTTTCGTACATACCGCCACCGGCCATGAGCGGCACGATGGACAGCATCTTGGCGCTGGTGCCCAGCTCCATGATCGGGAACAGATCGGTCAGGTAGTCGCGCAGGATGTTGCCGGTGGCACTGATGGTGTCCAGACCGCGGGTCACGCGCTCCAGCGTGTAACGCATGGCGCGCACCTGACTCATGATCTGGATGTCGAGGCCCGCCGTGTTGTGCTCGTGCAGGTACATCTTGACCTTGGTGATCAGCTGAGCCTCGTGCGGGCGGTACTGGTCGAGCCAGAACACCACGGGCATGCCCGAATGGCGTGCGCGGGTCACAGCCAGTTTCACCCAGTCGCGGATGGCCGCGTCCTTGACCTGGCACATGCGCCAGATGTCGCCCTGCTCGACGTCCTGGCTGAGCAAGACCTCGCCGGTGGCGAGGTCGGTGATGTTCGCCACACCGTCCTCGGTGATCTCGAAGGTCTTGTCGTGCGAACCGTATTCCTCCGCCTGCTGGGCCATCAGGCCGACGTTGGGCACGGTGCCCATGGTCTTGGGATCAAAAGCGCCGTGCCATTTGCAGAAGTTGATGATCTCCTGGTAGATGCGCGCAAAGGTCGACTCGGGCATCACCGCCTTCACATCTTTCAGGCGTCCATCGGCGCCCCACATCTTGCCGCTGTTGCGGATCATGGCGGGCATCGACGCGTCCACGATCACGTCGTTGGGTGAGTGGAAATTGGTGATGCCCTTGGCGGAATCGACCATGGCCAGCTCGGGCCGGCCTTCGTGGCAGGCGTGCAGGTCGCGCTTGATTTCGTCTTGCTTGCTCTGGGGCAACGTGGCGATCTTGTTGTACAGATCGACCATGCCGTTGTTGACGTTCACGCCCAATTCGTCGAACAGCTTGCCGTGTTTCTCGAAGGCTTGCCGGTAAAAGATCTTCACGCAGTGCCCGAACACGATGGGGTGCGACACCTTCATCATGGTGGCCTTCACGTGCAGCGAGAACATCACGCCGGTCTTGTGGGCGTCTTCGATCTCTTTTTCATAGAACTCGAGCAGTGCCTTCTTGCTCATGAACATGGAGTCGATGATCTCCCGGTCCAGCAAGGACACCTTGGACTTGAGCACGATGGTCTTGCCACTCTTGGTGACCAGCTCCATCTTGACGTCGCGCGCCTTGTCCAGCGTCATGGACTTTTCGCCGTGGTAGAAGTCGCCCGCGTGCATGTGGGACACGTGCGAACGCGAAGCCTGGCTCCACTCGCCCATGCTGTGGGGGTTCTTGCGGGCGTATTCCTTCACCGCCCGAGGAGCACGGCGGTCCGAATTGCCTTCCCGCAGGACCGGGTTCACAGCACTCCCGGTGCACTTCGCGTAGCGCGCGCGAAGCGCCTTTTCTTCGTCCGACTTCGGGTTCTCCGGGTAGTCCGGGATGGCGTAGCCCTTGGCCTGCAGCTCCTTGATGCAGGACACCAACTGGGACACCGACGCGCTGATGTTGGGCAGCTTGATGATGTTGGCCTGGGGCTTGAATGTCAGCTTGCCGAGTTCAGCGAGGTGGTCGGGCACGCGTTGCGCCTCGGTCAGGCACTCGGGAAACGCAGCCAGCACGCGCGCGGCAACGGAAATGTCGCTGGTGGCGATGTGGATGCCGGCCGGTGCCGCGAAGGTGCGGACGATGGGCAGAAACGCACTGGTGGCCAGCAAGGGGGCTTCGTCCGTCAGGGTGTAAATGATGGTGGGTTGCTGGCTGCTCATCGCGTATCTCCAAAATTGTTGGGCTGAGGTCTTCGAAGCGTGCGGCACGCTGTCTTCGCGCCGGCTGGATCGAACCGTAGGTGATTTTGCTTTCCAGAGCCTGAATCGAACCCCATTTTTTGAACCGTTATCTCACCATGCAAAAAGCACGGCGAAAAATGTGATTTCTTTTCCAGCTCACCGGCAACAAAAAGGGCTCGAAGCTTGCGCTTCGAGCCCTGTCACCGGATCGCCGCGGCTCAGGCGAAGTTGGCTTCGGCAAACGACCAGTTCACCAGCTTGTCGAGGAAGGTTTCCACGAACTTGGGGCGGGCGTTGCGGTAGTCGATGTAATAGGCGTGCTCCCACACGTCCACCGTCAGCAGCGCCTTGTCACCGGTGGTCAGCGGGGTGCCGGCGGCGCCCATGTTCACGATGTCGACCGAGCCGTCGGCTTTCTTCACTAGCCAGGTCCAGCCGGAGCCGAAGTTGCCGACAGCGGACTTCACGAAGGCTTCCTTGAAGGCAGCGTAGCTGCCCCACTTCGCGATGATGGCCTCGGCCAGCGCGCCGGAGGGCTCACCACCGCCGTTGGGCTTCATGCAGCTCCAGAAAAAGGTGTGATTCCAGATCTGGGCGGAATTGTTGTAGATGCCGCCACTGGACTTCTTGACGATGGACTCAAGGTCCATGGCTTCGAACTCGGTGCCTTTTTGCAGGTTGTTGAGGTTGACCACATACGCGTTGTGGTGCTTGCCGTGGTGGAACTCCAGCGTTTCGCGGCTGTAGTGGGGGGCCAGGGCGTCCAAGGCGTAGGGCAATGCGGGCAGGGTGTGTTCCATGGGGTTCCTCGTGAGTGCTGTTGTGGAAATCTCGCCGGCCGGGTGGTCTCACCCGCGGACAGGCGGCCATTGTAGGCACGGGTCTGTGCAGCGACGGTGTCAGGGTCTCTGCGCCGGGGGCTCCACCCGGACGTCCAGGGTGCCATCGGCCAGCGTGGCGGTGAGCGCCTGCCCGGCCTGCACCTGCGCCGCCCGCGTCACCGCCAGGCCTTGGGTGTCGGTGAGAAACGCGTAACCGCGCTCGAGCACGAGCTGTGGATCCAGCAGACCCAGCGACAGCTCACAACGGTGCAGGCGCTCCTGCTGGCGCTTCAAAGATCGCTGCAAGGCGCTCGGCAGTTGGTCTTCCAGAACCCGCAACCGGTTGCGTCGCTGCTGCGAGCCCAGCAGCCAGCCGGTTTGCAGCCGATGCTGCAGGCGGCTGAGCTGCTGCTGGTTGTCGTGCAGACGAGCAGACGGACGACCCAGTCGCTGCGCCAGCCTGTCCAGCCGTTGGCCCTGCTGGTCAACGATGCTGAAGACCGCTTCACCCAGCCGCTCCTGAAGGTAATCCAGCTCGCCCAGGCGCTGTTCACGCGCCGGTGCGCACAGCTCAGCCGCAGCGGTGGGCGTCGGCGCCCGCAGGTCGGCGACAAAGTCGGCCAGGGTGAAATCGGTTTCATGACCCACGCCGCAGATCAACGGCATCGGTGAGCGCGCGATGAGGCGGACCAGCCCAGGGTCGTTGAATGACCACAAATCCTCCAGCGATCCGCCGCCGCGCACCAGCAGCAAGACCTCGCTCTCCCCCGTCTCGGCATGACGGCGGTAAGCAGTCTGCAGGGCTGCACACAGCTCGGCTGGCGCCTGCGTGCCCTGTACCGACGCCGGATAGATCACCACCGGCAGGTGCGGCACCCGCCGTTGCAGCGTCGTCACCACATCGCGCAGGGCGGCAGCGCCGAGCGAAGTGACCACACCGATGCTGCGCGGCTGGATCGGCAGCGTCCGTTTGCGCGCCGCCTCAAATAACCCCTCGGCCTCCAGCTCGGCCTTGAGACGCAGGAACTGCTCGAACAAGGCGCCCTGCCCGGCCGGCTGCAGGGTGTCCACGATCAGCTGCAGTTCGCCGCGCGCGCCGTAGACGTCCAGCTTGCCGCGCGCCTGCACGAGTTGTCCGTCACGGGGAGCGAAGGTGAGCTGCTCGGCCGATCGGCGAAACAGCGCACAGCGCACCTGCCCGGTCTCGTCCTTGAGGGAGAAATAACAATGGCCGCTGGCCGCGCGCGAAAAGCCCGAAATCTCCCCACGCACCGCCACTGGGTTGAAGCGCGCGGCCAGCGTGTCCGCCACCGCTCGCATGAGCGGCCCAACCGCCCACACACGGCCCGCCGACGCGGCATCCGGTCCGGAAAACGGCTCAGCCACGGGCGCTTCCCGGGCAAAAGTGTCCACAGACCGCATGAATGCTGGTGTGTCGGTGCTGTGGGCTCGTGTGGCCGGGCCGAAACGGATAGGACATTGATTCAGAAGCGTTTTGCACTGCCTGTTTGCTGATCGTTTTGTTGGAAGTGAAGCGCTGCGCGGGTTCGCGGCACATGCCCGCCGGGTTCTTCACAAAGTTATCCACAGAATCTGTGCACGGAACCAGCCGGGTGGACTGTTCAGTGGCGAGCGGGATTGGGCGCCTGTTTTGCGGGGTCGGCATCACCCCTGAGCCATAATCCCGGCACAACGAAGCGCCGCGCGACCCGGCGGCCCCCGACTGGAGCCCAGACTTGCTTTCCATCATACAAGCCGCCGGATGGCCCATCTGGCCATTGATCCTCTGTTCCGTCATCGGATTGGCGCTCGTCATTGAGCGGTTCGTCAGTCTCAAAACCGCGAAGATCATCCCGCCGAAGCTGCTGGATGAAGCCATCATGGTGTCGCGCAACGGCGTGCCGGGCCCCGACGTGGTGACCCAGCTTGAACAGAATTCCGTTCTCGGCGCCGTTTTGGCCAGCGGCTTTCGCACCTTCAACAGCAACCCCCGCGCCAGCGAAGACGACTTGCGCGCCAGCCTCGAAGGCGCCGGCCGCCAGGCAGCGGCGCAACTGCAGCGCTACCTCGGCGCACTCGCCACCATCGCGTCGGCCGCGCCCCTGCTCGGCCTGCTGGGCACGGTCATCGGCATGATCGAGATCTTCGGCTCGCAAGGCGCCCAGGGCGCCGGTGTGGTGCCGGGTGTCGGCGACCCGGCCCAGCTGGCCCAGGGCATTTCGATCGCCCTCTACAACACCGCGTTCGGCCTGATTGTGGCCATCCCGGCCCTGATTTTCTGGCGCTATTTCCGCGCCCGGGTGGACGACTACCTGCTGGCCCTGGAGTTGGCTGCGGAGCGGTTCGCGCGCCACCTGCTGAGCCTGCGCAAAAACTGACGCCATGAACTTCCGTCCCGGATCCCGCGATGAGCCCGAGATCAACCTGATCCCGTTCATCGACATCCTGCTGGTGGTGCTCATCTTCCTGATGTTGACCACCACTTACAGCAAGTTCACCGAGCTCAAGGTGAACCTCCCGGTGGCGGATGCCCAGGCGCCCAAGACCAACACCCAGGAGGTGGTCGTGGCGGTCGGCAGCGACGGGCGCTACTCGATCAACAAGCAGGTGCTTGAAGGCGCCAGTGTCGAGATGCTCACCAGCGCGTTGAGTCAGGCCTCGCAGGGCAACGCGGAGACGGTGATCATCATCAGCGCCGATGCCCAGGCCACACACCAGTCCGTCATCAACGTGATGGATGCAGCGCGTCGCGCGGGGCTGGTGCAGATCACGTTTGCCACCCAGCAGACGGGCACAGCGGCAGCCCGTGGCAAGCCCTGACGGAGCCAGGCCCGCCCGAGCACCGATGGGTCGGTCCAACTGGGAGGCGCTGTGGCTGGCGCAGTCACTCCAGCGCGGCTGGCTGGCGGGTCTGCTGTGGCCTGTTTCGCTGGCGTACACCGCCCTGATGGCGCTGCGCCGGATCTTGTATCGCGTCGGCATCTTCAAAACCCACCGCCTGCGGGTCCCGGTGGTGGTGGTGGGCAACGTGGTGGTGGGCGGTGCGGGCAAAACCCCCACGGTGATCGCCGTGGTGAACCACCTGCGCGATCGGGGTTGGCACCCTGGCGTGGTCTCCAGGGGCCATGGCCGTCGCAGCCATGGCGTTGTCGGCGTGACGATCCACACGCCATCCGACGACAGCGGTGACGAACCCGCCCTCATCCATGAGCGCACGGGAGTGCCCGTCCACGTGGCCGCCAGCCGCGTGGCTGCGGCAAATGCCCTGCTGGCCGCACACCCGGAGGTCAATGTGGTTGTTTGCGACGACGGTCTGCAGCATTGGGCTTTGCAGCGCGATCTGCAGATCGTCGTCTTCGACGACCGCGGTGTCGGCAACGGCTGGCTGCTGCCTGCGGGGTTGCTGCGCGAAACCTGGCCGCGTCGCAGCCACGTGACGGAACTTGTGCTGATTCAGTGCCGCGACGGTGTACCCCCGCCCCCACTGCCCGTGGCGCCGGGCACGCAGTTGTTCCAGGCGACCCGCCGGCTCGCGGCACAGGCCATTGGAACGAACGGCGAACGCGTGGCGCTGCAGTCGCTGCACAAGCACCGCCTCACCGCCGTGGCCGGTATTGCCCGGCCTGCCGTGTTTTTCGACATGCTGCGCGAAGCGGGTTTGCGACCCGACCGCGAAGTGGCGTTGCCCGACCACGCCGGTCTCGCGGACTACAGCGCGCTGCTGCAGGACCCGACCAACACCTTGATCTGCACGGAAAAAGATGCCGTCAAGCTGCGTCCCCTGTTGAACGGCATGCCGGCGCACAAGCGATTGCAGGTGTGGGCCGTGCCCCTGGACATGACGCCGGACCCCGCCTTTCTCGACAGGCTGATCGCTCACCTCAAGAACCTGGAACGACGACCCTGACGGGATGGTATTCCGCAACCGCCCGACTATCATCGCGCCATGGACACCAAATTGCTCGAACTGCTGGTCTGCCCCGTCACCAAAGGGCCTTTGATCTACAACCGCGAGCACCAGGAACTGCTGTCGCGCAGTGCGCGTCTGGCCTACCCGGTGCGAGACGGCATCCCCATCCTGCTGGAGCACGAAGCCCGCCCGTTGACCGAAGAGGAAGCCGCCCGGCCCAACGCGCCCACCCCGCTGCCATGAGTGCACGCGGAGTCCCCAGAGACTTCACGGTCCTGATTCCAGCGCGCCTGGCGTCCACACGGCTTCCCGACAAACCGCTGGCCGACATCGCCGGTTTGCCCATGGTGGTGCGGGTGGCGCGGCAGGCGCAAAACAGCGCTGCCCAACGTTGCGTGGTGGCAGCCGACGATCTGCGCATCGTGCAAGCCTGCGAAGCCCACGGCGTGACCGCCATCATGACCCGCAGCGACCACGCCAGTGGCAGCGACCGCCTGGCGGAAGCTTGCACCCTGCTCGGGCTGGCTGATGACGAGGTGGTGGTCAACGTCCAGGGTGACGAGCCACTCATCGACCCCGGGCTCATCGACGCGGTGGCGCAAGAACTCCACGACAGGCCCGACTGCGTCATGAGCACGGCAGCCCATGCCATCGACGACCTGGCCGATTTTCTCAATCCCAATGTGGTCAAGGTGGTGCTCGATCGACAGCGCACCGCGTTGTACTTCAGCCGCGCGCCCATTCCCTGGTGGCGAGACGGCATGACCGAGGGCGCGCTGTCCGCCCTGCCTGCGCCACGCCCTCTGCGCCATGTGGGTGTGTACGGCTACCGGGCCGGCTTCTTGCGGCGCTTTCCGGCGCTCGAACCTGCGCCGCTGGAGTCCACTGAGTCGCTGGAGCAGTTGCGGGTGTTGTGGCATGGCGAACGCATTGCGGTGCACCTGAGCACGGTCCCGCCCGGTGCGGGTGTCGACACGCCGCACGACCTCGAGCGGGTCCGCCGAGCGTTGTCGCAAGGGTGAAAGCACCCTGTGCGCGGCCGGACTTTCAGGGCGTGGTTCTGTAAGCCGGGCACGAGGATGTGCATGCTATCCTCGCCCGGACGCCCCGGCCCTGCGCCACGGGCAGCCGTTCGAGACAAGCGGCCAAGCCACTGAAACACCAAAGAAGGAAAGCGATGAGACTGATTTTGTTGGGCGCGCCGGGAGCCGGCAAAGGAACGCAGGCCACGTTCATTTGCCAGAAGTACGGCATCCCCCAGATTTCCACCGGTGACATGCTGCGAGCCGCGGTCAAGGCGGGCACACCGCTGGGACTGCAGGCCAAGGCGGTGATGGAGTCCGGCGGCCTGGTCAGCGACGACCTGATCATCAATCTGGTGAAGGAACGCATCGCACAACCCGATTGCAACGGCGGCTTCCTCTTCGACGGCTTTCCGCGCACGATTCCCCAGGCTGACGCCATGAAGACAGCCGGCGTCAAACTTGACTACGTGCTGGAGATCGATGTGCCTTTTGACGCGATCATCGAGCGCATGAGTGGCCGCCGTTCGCACCCGGCGTCGGGCCGCACCTACCACGTGAAGTTCAACCCACCCAAGGTCGAGGGCCAGGACGACGTGACCGGCGAGCCGCTCATCCAGCGCGAAGACGACAAGGAAGAGACCGTGAAGAAGCGCCTCGAGGTCTACAGCGCACAGACCCGCCCGCTGGTGGACTACTACAGCAGCTGGGCCCGCAACGACGCGGCCGCAGCGCCCCAGTACCGTGCCATCAGCGGCATGGGCTCGGTGGAAGACATCACGTCGCGCGCCTTCGAAGCGCTGTCGAAGTAAGCGACCTTCGCTCAACAAAAAACCGGCCTCGAGCCGGTTTTTTGTTGGGTCTGGGCATCAAGCCGGGCTGGACCGCAGGCCGTACGCCTTGCCGCCAAAGAACACATATTCGGCGCGCACGATGGGCTCCCCCACCTCGTCCTTGAACGTGAAACCGATCAGCGACAGGTCGTCGCCATTCCTGATCTCGGGCATCTGCCACTGACCCAGGCGAAACAGGGGCGCCAATTCAACGTCCCATCGCCGGTCACGCCGTGTCGGCGCCACCGCCCTGGCCAGCAGTGCCGGGCCATCCACACCGGCGGTCTGGGCCGGCAGCGCGCGCTGGGCCAGATCGGACGGCACACGCAGTGTCTCGGGCAGCTCCAGCGACAGTTCAACGTGGGGATTGCGCCACCTCACATTGGTGGTCTTGCCTTCCAGGTAGATCGGCCGCCCTTGGTCGAAGCTGCTCCAGCCGTGGTGAGCCATGGCGCCTGTGGCGACACCACCCCAGCCGAGCACGGCGGCCACTTGAACAAATTCACGTCGTTGCATGGGTTCTCCTTCAGACATAGGCAATCCAGCGTCCACAGGTGATCACCAGCATCCAGATCACCGTGGACAAAAGCAGGCTCACACGGGCGGTGGCGTCCTGGAGCTGCAGCGAACGGCGTGCGTGAAACCAGCCGGCATTGCAGCCAGCCAGCATGATCAGCGCCATCTTGGCTGTGAACACGCGGTTGGCCAACAGTTCCCCGGGCTGCGTGCCGAACATCAACAAGCCCGTCACCACCGCCAAGCTGAAACCGAGGCCCACCAACCCGAGACTCAGCCGCGCCAGCGGCTCGATCGGCAGGGACGAGCCCCAACCGAAGACACGCAACTCCAGAAGCACCAGGTTGCCCACGATCAAAGCGACGCCGATCAGGTGCACCACTTCCAGCATGGGGTAAGCCCATGGATGGGCGCCCAGGGCCGTCAACATGCTCAGACCTCCAGCAGCTGCAAGGCCAGCGCCAGGCGCGCCTTCACAGGCGAGAGGCCACCCGAATCCGCCAGTGGCTGACCCGCATGAGGCACCACGCGACCTCGCGCGCAACGGCTGGCCACCACCACCTCCACGCCGCTGGCCTCGGCCTGTTTCAACGCGGCCAGCAGGTCGTCGTGCACGGTGCCGTTGCCGGTACCCGCGACCACAATGCCGCGCAACCTGGCCGCACCGGCGGTGTGGCCCAGCAGTGCGCGCACCACCTCGCCATCGGCGTTTGCATGACTGAAGATCAACTCCACGCGCGGCAGCGAGGCAGCCGCCAGCAGTCGCTGCAGCCCTGCGTGGTCATGCGAACCCTGTCGCACCGCGTCCGGCCACGGCCTGAACAAACGCAGCTGAGCCTCTTCCACGCATCCCAGATCGCCCGCGTCGCCTGAATCGAACGGGTCTGTCCGGTAGGGATGCACCTTGGCCACATCGATCGCGTCATGGATGCGCCCGGCACACACCACCATCACGCCTCGGGCGCCGGGATGCATGGCCACGGCGACCGCATCGCTCAGGTTTTGCGGTCCGTCGGGCACCAGCGCGGTGGCCGGTCGCATCGCGCACGTCAGCACCACCGGCTTGGAAGGCCGCAAGCATGTCTGGAGCAAGAAGGCAGTTTCTTCAATGGTGTCGGTGCCGTGGGTGATCACGACGCCAACCACTTCGGGACGGTCCAGGTGCTCGGCCACCTTTGCAGCGAGGGCCTGCCACACGCCCAGCACCATGTCCTTGCTGTTGATCTGGGCCACCTGCTCCACGTCCAGCGGACAAGCCGCCAGCGCCGGGACCATGGCCACGAGATCGCCCACGGCCACCTGCCCGGCCACATACCCCACGTTGTCATTTGCCAGGGTGGCGCGTCCGGCGATCGTGCCGCCGGTGCCCAAAACCACGAGGCGGCGCGCCTGGTTTGCATTCACCACTTGCCAAGTCCTTTGAACTGGTTAAAAATACAGCCACTGGATAAGAAAACAGTGACACACTGGCCGGATACCCCGCCCGGTGAAGCATCCACCCCGATGAGGTTCCCATGCCAGACATGCCCGCCACCGCGCCCAAGCTCACCGCCCGGCAACAACAGATTCTGGAACTCATCCAGACAGCCATCGCCCGCACGGGTTCCCCACCCACCCGGGCAGAGATTGCCAGCGAACTTGGCTTCAAGTCCGCCAATGCGGCCGAAGAGCATTTGCAGGCACTGGCGCGCAAGGGCGTCATCGAGCTGGTCAGTGGCACGTCCCGTGGCATCCGTCTGCGCAGCGAAGACCTCCGCTCCATCAACGATTCGCGCGGGCGCCAGCTTACACTCCCGCTCCCCAGCCTGGCCCAGCTCATGCTGCCCCTGATCGGGCGTGTGGCCGCTGGTTCGCCCATCCTTGCGCAAGAGCATGTGGACCAGACTTACCACGTCGAGCGCAGCCTCTTTCAGCGCGAGCCCGACTACCTGCTCAAGGTGCGCGGCATGTCCATGCGCGACGTCGGCATCATCGACGGCGATCTGCTCGCGGTGAAATCCGCCAAGGAAGCCAAGAATGGCCAGATCGTGGTGGCCCGCCTGGGCGACGATGTGACGGTCAAACGGTTCATGCGCCGGCAAAACATCATCGAACTGCACGCCGAAAACCCGGACTACAAAACCATCGTGGTCGAGCCCGGTGAACCCTTCGAGATCGAAGGCCTGGCGGTGGGACTCATACGCAACAGTTTCCAAGTCTGACCCCCGGGTCACATTGCCTCAGCAGGTGGCGGGCGTTTGGTCCGGCGAACCCTGGGTTCGCCTCGTGGACACATCCCTGCGTTGGCAACTTCCTCTCAATCCTGCCTGTGTTCAACCCCTCGTCTGGAGTTTCGCATGGGAAAAATTTTCAACACCAACACCTGGCGCGCGCCCCTGCAGTTGATCGATTGCTGGCTGCCACTGCCAACCCGGCCTCAGTCGCGCCCGCCCGCCTCTGCCATGGCCATCAAGGCGATGCAGCGCTTTGCACGCGCTGGCTGGCTCAACCGGGAAGCCGCGAACAGCCCGGCGTTGCAGCCGCCCGGAAGCTCGGCGGCCGAACCCCTTGCATCGACGCCGTGCAGGGTTCGCGTCTTGCGGCAGGCCGACGTCCGGGCGGTCAGACGCCCTGCCGTGCGCCTCGTCATATCGGGTCGCATCAACGATGTTTGCGCCGAGCTGGACCGCCTTGCAGCGCTGGAGCAGGATTCCATGGCCCGCGCAGCCTGAGGGCGGCGAGGTGCCCGCCTGGGGCGCGCGGGCACAATACGCCCATGAACATAGTGATTCTTGATGACTACCAGGACGCGGTCAGAAAGCTGAAGTGCGCCGACAAGCTCGAGCAGTACCCCGCCAAGGTATTCACCAACACCGTCAAAGGTGTCGGGCAACTGTCGATCCGACTGCGAGACGCCGATGTGTTGGTGCTGATCCGCGAACGCACCCAGGTCACCCGCCAGCTCATCGAAAAGTTGCCTCGACTCAAGCTCATTGCCCAGACGGGCCGGGTGGGTGCGCACCTGGACGTGGCTGCCTGCACCGAGCGGGGGATTGCCGTGGCCGAGGGCGTCGGATCCCCAGTGTCCACGGCCGAACTCACCTGGGCCTTGGTCATGGCTTCCATGCGCCGCATCCCTCAGTACGTGTCGAATCTGAAGCACGGCGCCTGGCAGCAGGCGGGGCTCAAATCGGCGGCCATGCCGACCAATTTTGGCGTGGGCATGGTCTTGCGCGACAAAACACTCGGTGTGTGGGGCTATGGCCGGATCGGGCAATTGGTGGCCGGCTACGGGCGCGCATTCGGCATGCAGGTGATGGTCTGGGGCAGCGAAGCATCGCGTGCCCGCGCTGTTGCCGATGGGTTTGAGGCCGCAGCCAGCCGGGAAGCTTTTTTCTCCGAGGCCGACGTGCTGTCACTCCACCTGCGGCTGAGCGAAGCCAGCACGGGCTGCGTCACGCTGGAAGATCTGGGTCGGATGAAGCCCACATCGCTGCTGGTGAACACATCGCGTGCGGAACTGATCGAACCCGAGGCCTTGCTGGCTGCGCTCAACCGGGGTCGCCCTGGTCTTGCAGCGGTGGACGTGTTCGAATCGGAACCCATTCTGCAAGGGCACGCGTTGCTGCGGCTGGAGAACTGCATTTGCACGCCGCACATAGGCTATGTGGAGCAAGACAGCTACGAGCAGTACTTCTCCTCCGCCTTTGACAACGTGGTCAACTTCATCAAGGGAACGCCGACCAACATCGTGAATCCTGGCGCGCTGCAGGTTCGCCGGTAGCGGACTGATTCGCCATCAAAAAACGCCGCATATGCGGCGTTTTTTGATGGTTGGTCAGCTCTTCTTGCCCGGCGAGTCCGTCCGACCTGGCTCGTTCGGCAAGTCAAAATCGAGCACTTCGAAGTCGATCAGGTTGCTGTTCGGTTCCCGGATGTGAAAGTCGGCCGGCTGCGTTGGCCTGGCCGAAGGCTCCACCAACCGATCCACCTCGGGCAGAGAGGCCTCGAAACGGTCCATCTCCGCGAACTCATCCAGATCGATGTCCAGCCCGAGGCGGGAAGACGATGGGTGCAGGTTGTCCAGGCCCATGGGCTGGGTGTGACGCTCCGACGCATCGCGCAACGATGCTATCTCCGGTGCCGTCAGCTTGTCGGCGGCCTTGAGTGGCTGCATGGCCGTGTGCTGAAAATCGCCCGCTGCGCGCGGTGCTGCCACGTCGCGCCGGATCAGGTCCTTGGCAATGGCGTGCAACATCAGCAGTTCTCGGTACGCCTCCAGATCGAACACCTCGGACGCGCTGTCTGTGGCGTCCCGGAAGATCGACTGCTCGATCAAATCCAACACGCGGGGCTCGGGCCACAGCGCCTGGATGCGGCTGAATGCCGTCTCGTACGCCTCAAGGCCCCTGCCGCGTTGAGAGTACGCATCGAACGGCGGCGCTCCCGCGTTGAAAACGTGGTTGAACTCTTCGCGCAGGTTTTCGTAATCACCGCGGCGTCCCAGTCGGTGGTAAATGTGGAACAAGTCCAGGTACGTCAGTGCACTGGGCTCATGGCTTTCAGCCAGGTGGTCCTTGAGCACCTGGATGGCCTGCTCGTCCTCGCCCAGTGACACGAAAAAATCGGCCTGCTGCTGCACATCGAACAGCTCTTCAGTCGCCACCGAGCGGGACACATTCATCGCGCTGGTGGAGAACTCGCGCCGATCGCGGGCGGACAACGGGGCCTGGACCTCATCCGGCGACCGCAACCCTTTGGATTTCACCGTCTCCTCGTTGGCAGCGGTCAACGCATCGAACGAGGAATCCTGGTCAAGATCGAGGTCGAGATCAACGCTGCCCGCCAGCGGCGTGAACCCGGAGCTGGCCTTGGACGCGCCATCGTCGGGCTGCAGCGGCACCAGCACGGTTTTGTCTTCCTCCTCGGGCGCCCACCAGGCGCGCGAGGCTTCGGAACCCTGAACCACGGCCACAGGGCGACGGCGCGCCAAAAAAAGCACGGCCAGCAACGCCAGCAGCAACAAGCCACCCAACAGATACACCAGCCAGTTCTGATAGCGCTGTGCGAGCGATTGTTCGAGCTGCGTGTTCAGATCGCCCAATGCGGACTGCGACCGGGCCTGCTCTTGACGCAGCCGCGCCACCTCGGACTCCAGTGCCGACAGTTTTTGCGCATCGCGCAAGACGTCTTCAGGGGAAGCATTGATGCTCTTCCACAGCAGCGCCGCTGCAGCGCGTGTTTCTTCAGACGCGCTGGGCTCGCTGAGCAGCAGAGGCGAGAGCTTGAGCGTTGGGTCGCGTTCAATTCCGGTGGTGAGGTCGATCGGATCCAGTTGCAGCCTGGGCGCGGTGACCACGGGTGCCTTGGCTGGCGCACGCCGCACCACGGAGGCCGGGCGCTGCACGGGTGCTTCTGCACGGGCTGGGGCAGGTTGCCTGGACGGCGCCGTGCCCGATGATGCCTGCGCAGAGGTCTGCGCCGAAGCGCTGGGGACAGATGCGGCCGACACCGGGCCAGGAGCACCCACCACGGCGGGTGCTCGGGCCGGTGCTGCGGCCAGTGCTGTGCTCGAAGCCGCCGACGGTGGCGTCGCCGCTGCGACCGGTTCGTTGATCAGGTCGGCCAGCAGCACAAAGCGGCGCGTGAACTGCGTACCGCAGCCTGCCCGAACGTACAGCGTGACGAATGGTTCGTTGACCGGCAGGCTGGATTGGACCCGGACGGAGGCCTCTGCGTCGGGTGCCGTCTTTTGTGGTGATGTGCGCACCAGGTTCGCGGCCACCTGGGTGTCGCCGTAAAACACATCGGTTTCGATGCAGAGATTGGCGAGGTCCTCACCAGGCGCCAGCAGAACCTGCACGCGAACGTCCAGGGCTCTACCGATCACGGCCGCACCGCTGTGCCGACCAAGGGTCACGGCGTAACTGCTCAAGGCAGTTGATAGCAAAATACAACCTGTCCAGTACTTGCGCACGCCAGACTTCCTTCTTTCGTTCGTTGGGCGATTCTGTCATAGCTCCAACAGGCTTCATTCCAAATACAACACGCTTATGCAACCCATCTTTCAAAACACAGGCATCGTGGGAACCGGCGCCATGGGCCGCGGAATCGCCCAGATGGCGGCCCAGGCAGGCAGCGAGGTCCGGCTGTTCGATGTCCAGCCCGGTGCAGCGCTCGCCGCGCGTGATGCATTGCAAACCACCTGGCAGACGCTGGTCACCAAAAACAAGATGACGGTCGAGCAGATGCAGGCCTGCATGGACCGGCTCCGGCTGGCCGATGCCTTGAGCGACCTCGCACCTTGCGATCTGGTGATCGAGGCGATCGTCGAGCGGCTCGACGTCAAGCAGCGCCTGTTCGCCGAACTCGAAGGCATCGTCGGGCCCGACGCGGTGCTGGCCACCAACACTTCGTCGCTGTCGGTCACGGCGATTGCCGCGCCGCTCAAGCGGCCCGCCCAACTGGCGGGCTTTCACTTCTTCAACCCGGTGCCGCTGATGCGCGTGGTGGAAGTGATCGCCGGACTGAAGACCAGCGCATCGGTGTGCCAACGGTTGACCGCTTTCACCCGCCAGTTCGGTCACACCCCCGTGACCGCGCAGGACACGCCCGGCTTCATCGTGAACCACGCCGGACGTGGCTACGGCACCGAGGCCTTGCGTGTGGTGGGCGAACGTGTGGCCGACTTCGCCACCATCGACCACATCCTGAAAGACCAGATGGGCTTTCGCCTCGGCCCGTTCGAGCTGATGGACCTGACCGCGCTGGACGTGTCGCACCCGGTCATGGAATCCATTTACCACCAGTACTTTGAGGAGCCCCGCTACCGCCCCAGCGTGATCACCGCACAGCGGCTGGCCGGTGGCGTGGTGGGCAAAAAGGTGGGCGAAGGTTTTTATGCCTATGACCAGGGTCTGGCCCAGGTGCCGGCCGAGCCGGCCGTGCCGGCGGTGGCCGAGTTGCCGCCGGTGTGGGTGTCGCCCAAGGCGGCACGGCGCGCCGAGCTGTACCAGTTGCTCAAAGACCTGGGCGCGCAGATCGAAACCGCGGCCGCCCCCTCTTCCGCTGCGCTGATCGTGGTGGCGCCGCTGGGCCTGGACGTGACCACCCTGGCCGCCGTGGAACGGCTGGACGCCACGCGCACCGTGGGCATCGACATGATGCTGGACGACGCGTCGGTGAAACGCCGGGTGCTCGCCACCAACCCCGCCACCCGCCCCGACATGGCGCAGGCGGCCCACGCACTCTTTGCGCGCGATGGCAAGGCGGTGAGCGTGATCCGCGACAGCGGCGGATTCGTCACGCAGCGCGTGGTGGCCACCATCGTCAACATCGCGGCCGACATGTGCCAGCAAGGCATCTGCTCCCCCGCCGACCTGGACGTGGCCGTGACACTCGGCCTCGGTTACCCCATGGGTCCGCTGGCCATGGGCGACCGCATCGGCCCGACCAACATGCTGGAGATCCTGTTCAACCTGCAAACGGTCTATGGCGACCCACGTTACCGCCCGTCTCCCTGGTTGCGTCGCCGTGGCGCGCTCGGCCTGAGCCTCACGCACGAGGAAGCCTGACATGACCGCGAGTCTCAAGAGCCACAGCCATGGCCAGACCATGGTGCTGACCATCAGCAACCCCGAGCACCGCAACGCCCTTGGGCCCGACATGTACGCCGCGGGCGTGGAAGCGCTCAATGTGGCCGAGAGCAGCCCCGAGGTGCGCAGCGTGGTCATCACCGGCGAGGGCAACCACTTCTGTGCCGGTGGCAATCTGCAGCGCCTGCTGGCCAACCGCCAGCAACCACCCGAGGTTCAGGCGCAGAGCATCGAAGGACTGCACAACTGGATCGAGACCATCCGAGCGTTTCCCAAGCCGGTGGTGGCCGCGGTGGAAGGCTCGTGCGCCGGTGCCGGCTTTTCGCTCGCGCTGGCCTGTGACATGGTGGTGGCTGCACACAGCAGCGTGTTTGTGATGGCCTACAGCAACGTGGGCCTGTCCCCCGACGGTGGCGCCACCTGGAGCCTGATGCGCGCCCTGCCCCGCGCCACCGCCCTGCAGTTGCTGATGTGCGGAGACCGCATCGGCGCCGAGCGGTTGCAGCAGCTCGGTGTGATCAACACCGTGAGCGCCACGGGCGAAGCGCTGACCGAGGCGCTCGCGCTGTGCGAACGCCTCAACGCGCGGGCGCCGAACGCGCTGGCCAGCATCAAGGAGCTGGCCAACGACGCGCCCACCGTGCCGCTGCATGCACAGTTGGGCGCCGAGCGCGACCACTTCGTGCGCAACCTGCACCACGCCAACGCGGGCGAAGGCATCGACGCCTTCATCCACAAACGCCCCGCCAGCTACCGCTGAAGCTCCGCCGCGCAGACCGTCTGCGCGCATACCCTGAGCCTGTTGCCACGTCCCAGTGGCGACAATCACCGACTTTCCAGTCACTCATAAGACAGCCCATGGACGAACCGATTCTGACAATGGAAGAACGCGAGGCGATCAACAGTGGTCGCTGGTTCTCCAGCCTTTCTCCTTCCCTGCGGCACGACATACTCCGATGCGCCTACGTCAAGCGATTCAAGGACGGCGACCTGATCGTCGCCCGAGGCGATCCGCCCTCCGAATGGACGGCGGTGGCCAAGGGAGCCGTGCGCGTGAGCTCGACGTCGTTGTCGGGCAAGCAGATCACGCTGACTTACGTGGAGCCGGGCGTGTGGTTCGGCGACGTGGCGATGTTCGACGGCGACCAGCGCACGCACGACGCCTATGCCCATGGGGCCACCACGCTGCTGTGTGTGGCGCGCACCGATTTTCAGAAGATCCTCAGCACACACGTGGAGCTGTACGAAGCCCTGATGCGCCTGCAGGCTCGGCGCATCCGCACGCTGTTCGGCCTGGTGGAAGACCTCAACACCCTGCCCCTGCGCGCGCGCCTGGCCAAACAACTGCTGCACCTGGTGCGCAGCTACGGCGTGCCTTGCCTCTCCGACGGCAACGAAATGCGCATCGGTCTGCAACTGGCGCAGGAAGAGCTGGCCCAGTTGCTCGGTGCTTCGCGCCAGCGGGTCAACCAGGAACTCAAGTCGATGGAGCGCGACGATGCCATCCGCATCGAACAGGGCGGACTGGTGGTGCGCAACCGGGACATGCTGATGCGCATCGCGGAAGCCGAATCCTGAGGCCGCGCGTGATGGCCTCCCCTCTCAACTTTCACCCGGGCCTTCACGCATGAGCGACACCCAGAATTTCACCGGCACCCGCCCCGTGGCGGGGCAACACCTGTTCGACGAAGCCGCCCTGGCCGCCTGGCTGCACAGCCGCCTGCCCGGCTTTGAAGGGCCGCTCACGGTGGAGATGTTCAAGGGGGGCCAGTCCAACCCGACCTACAAACTCATCACGCCGCAGCGCGCCTATGTGATGCGCGCCAAACCCGGCCCGGTGGCCAAGCTGCTGCCCTCGGCCCACGCGATCGAGCGCGAGTTCCGCGTGATGAGCGCACTGCACGGCACCGGCGTGCCGGTGGCGCAGATGCACGTGTTGTGCGAAGACGAATCGGTGATCGGCCGCGCGTTCTACGTCATGGAGTGCGTCAACGGCCGCGTGCTGTGGGACCAGTCGTTGCCGGGCATGACGAACCAGCAACGCGGCGCGATCTACAACGAGATGAACCGCGTCATCGCCGCGCTGCACACGGTCAAGCCACTGGCCATCGGCCTGGACGGCTATGGCAAGCCGGGCAATTACTTCGAGCGCCAGATCGGCCGCTGGAGCAAACAGTACGTGGCGTCCATCACCCAGCCCATTCCCGAGATGGACCAGCTGATGGCATGGTTGCCGAACAACATCCCGGCCATGGCGCGCGATGAGTCCATGCTCTCGGTGGTGCACGGCGACTTCCGGCTCGACAACATGATGTTCCACCCGGAGGAAGCGCGCGTGCTCGCGGTGCTCGACTGGGAGCTCTCCACCTTGGGCCATCCGCTGGCGGACTTCAGTTACCACTGCATGTCCTGGCACATTCCGCCCGGCCTGTTCCGCGGCATCGGCGGGCTGGACGTGAAGGCGCTGGGCATTCCGACCGAAGACGAGTACATCGCGCTCTACTGCGAGCGCACCGGCATCGCCCAGCCCGCGCAGCTCAAAGCCGACTGGAATTTCTACCTCGCCTACAACATGTTCCGCCTGGCGGCCATCCTGCAAGGCATTGCCAAGCGGGTGGAGGCCGGCACGGCGTCGAGCGACCAGGCGGTGAAATCCGCTGCCGGAGCCCGCCCCATGGCTGAAATGGCCTGGCGATTCGCCAGTGCCGCCTGACCCGTTTCAACACCCCCGATCACCCACCAGGAGACACGATGAATTTCGACTACACCGACAAGGTCAAGGACATGCGCGAGCGCTTGCTGGCGTTCATGGACGAGCACATTTACCCGAACGAAGCGCGCTTCTTCGGCGAAATCGCGGCCAACCGCGCCAAAGGCAACGCCTGGATCCCGACCGAGATCATTGAAGAGCTCAAGCCCAAGGCCCAGGCCGCCGGCCTGTGGAACCTCTTCCTGCCGCGCAGCCCGCGCGCGCCGCAGGGTTTGTCGAACCTGGAGTACGCGCCCATGTGCGAAATCATGGGCCGCGTGCCGTTCGCTGCCGAGGTGTTCAACTGCTCGGCGCCCGACACCGGCAACATGGAAACCTTCGAGCGATACGCCAGCGAAGAGCTCAAGGACCGCTGGCTGGAACCCCTGCTGCGCGGTGAGATCCGCTCGGCCTTCCTGATGACCGAGCCCGACGTGGCCTCATCGGACGCCACCAACATCGAGTGCAGCATCGTGCGAGATGGCGACGAATACGTGATCAACGGGCGCAAGTGGTGGTCGTCGGGCGCCGGCGACCCACGCTGCGCGGTCTACATCGTCATGGGCAAGAGCAACCCGGAAGCGCCGCGCCATTCGCAGCAGTCGATGATCATTGTCCCGGCCAACAGCCAGGGCGTGACCATCGTGCGGCCACTCTCGGTGTTCGGCTACGACGACGCGCCCCATGGCCACATGGAGGTGCTGCTCAAGAACGTGCGCGTGCCCGTGGGCAACCTGCTGCTGGGCGAGGGCCGTGGTTTCGAAATTGCGCAAGGCCGCCTGGGCCCCGGGCGCATTCACCATTGCATGCGCTCCATCGGCGCGGCCGAGCGCGCCATGGAACTCATGTGCAAGCGACTCAACACCCGCATCGCGTTCGGCAAACCCGTCTCCGCCCAGTCGGTGTGGCACGAGCGTCTGGCCGATGCACGCTGCCGCATCGAGATGGCTCGCCTGCTCACGCTCAAAGCCGCCTACATGATGGACACCGTGGGCAACAAGGTGGCCAAGGCCGAGATCGCGATGATCAAGGTGGTGGCACCCAACATGGCCTGCGACATCATCGACATGGCCATTCAGGCCCACGGCGGGGGCGGCGTGAGCGACGATTTCCCGCTCGCCTACAGCTACGCCAACCAGCGCACCCTGCGCCTGGCCGACGGTCCGGACGAAGTGCACCGCATGTCGATCGCCAAGCTCGAACTGGCCAAACACATGCTGGTGAAAACCGAGGTGGAGATGCCGATCACGCGCGGCTCTTGAGCGCGCCCTGCCCGATGGCTGCTCAGTGGGCAGCCATCTCCAGGGCACGCTGACTGGCCCGGTCGAACAACCCGAGCGCGTGCAGGGCAATGTCCGTGTTGCCCTTGCGGTCGATTTGCATGCGCATGTAGGTCTTGCCGCGCTGCAGCATGAGCATCAACGGTGTCTCTTCGGACACCGGTTCGGGCCATTCCATCAAACGCTGTTCGGTCTCGCTGTCGATCCAGCGCCTTGCGGTGTCCGGCGCGTCGGTGAGCACCGCATAGCGCGACCAGAAACGCCGGTCGGGTCCGGACCAGCCGGCATCCCGGTACATCGCCAGCCACCGGACTTCGTCGGGCACGACACCCGCCATGGTCTGCAGCTCGTCGGTGTATTGCGAATAGAGGGCGCGCGACTGTGCCTCGAGGACCTCCTTCAAACGGCGGTTCATCACCACCACGTTGCCCTCCTGCTTGAGCCCCAGGTCGGCGCGCGCCATCAACTCCATGCCCGAAATGAACGGTCGCGATGCCTCGAGGCACTGGATGCGCACCGGGCGATCCCGCCACCGGCCGGCCAGCGCATACGCACCCCCCAACATCGGGTTGAAACTGAGCGCATGGTCCTGCGCCCATTGGGCCAACGGCGCCGAGCGGGCGCGTCGCCACGACGACGGGATCAAGGCATTCGTGAGGTCTGCGAACATGGTCTCGAGTTTTACCTTAGAGTGCGGCAGCTTGCGCATGGCAAGCCCTCACAGAAAGGCCGATTTGATGATCAATGTCCACTCTTGGCCCACACCCAACGGCCACAAGGTTCACGTGATGCTGGAGGAGTGCGGATTCCGTCTCGGCCGAGACTGGCAGGTTCACGCCGTCAACATCGGTCAAGGCGACCAGTTTCAACCCGATTTCCTGAAGATCAGCCCCAACAACAAGATTCCTGCGCTGGTGGATTCCGATGGCCCGGACGGCAAACCCATCAGCATTTTTGAATCGGGCGCGATCCTGCTGTACCTGGCCGCCAAGACGGGAAAGTTTTTGCCCAAATCCGACCGGGCCAAGTTCAAGGTGCTGGAATGGCTCATGTTCCAGATGGGCGGCGTGGGACCGATGCTGGGCCAGGCACACCACTTCCGCATCTACGCGCCCGACAAGATCGAGTACGCCATCAACCGCTACACCAACGAAGCCAAACGCCTCTACGGTGTGATGGACAAGCAACTCGAACACCAGAAGTTCATCGCCGGCAACCAATACACCATCGCCGACATCGCCATCTTCCCCTGGCTGCGCAGCTGGCAGAACCAAGGTATCGACTGGGCGGACCACCCACACCTCAAAGTCTGGTTCGACAAAATCGCCGAACGCCCTGCCGTGCAACGCGGCGTGGCGGTGCTTGCCGACGCCCGCAAACCGCTCACCGACGACAAGGCACGCGACATCCTGTTTGGCAAAGCGCAGTACGAAAAACGCTGAAAGTTGGGGGTCGGTGCAGAACCCGGCATTTCAGCAGGTACAATTCGAAGCTTAGTCGGAGCGTAGCGCAGCCTGGTAGCGCATCTGCTTTGGGAGCAGAGGGTCGCGAGTTCGAATCCCGCCGCTCCGACCATTCATCAAGAAAAGAAAAAGGCCCACTCTGTGGGCCTTTTTTCTGTGTGCTGCCGGTTATCTGTCTGCCCGTAGCTCAACCGGATAGAGCAGCTGCCTTCTAAGCAGCAGGTCGGGGGTTCGAGTCCCTCCGGGCAGGCCATATCAGAGTCTTGAACTGTCTCACACCCTCCCATAACCCGCGTGTTTCCTGACACTGCGGGTTTTTTGTTGTCTCACTCAGTCTCAGCCGATACCATGACATACCGTAGTAAATGCGGTATCTGTTGCGGTATCTGGCTCTTGCTACCCGCTGGATACCGTCAAAGGGGTCCAAATGGCGCTGACAGATACTTTCGTGAGACAGGTGAAGCACTCCGGCAAGGCAGCCGGTGACAAGCACACCGACGGCGGAGGCATGTATCTGCTGGTGAAGGCGGCCGGCAGGTACTGGCGTCAGGACTACGCCTTTGCCGGTAAGCGGAAAACGCTGGCGTTGGGCGTGTACCCAGAGGTGTCGCTCGCCAAGGCCCGGCAGCGGCGCGACAAAGCGCGGGAGTTGCTGGCCGACGGGATCGACCCTGGCATGGCCAAGCGTGCTGAGAAGCTGGCTGCGGCCGTGGCTGCAACCAATACATTCGAGGCGGTCGCGCTCGAGTTCCATATCAAACAGTCCGGAGGGTGGAGCCCCAGATACGCAGCACGCTGGCTTGAGCGCATGGAGAAAGACCTATTCCCCTATGTCGGGCGGCTCACGCTGACCGAGATCTCCGCGCCGATACTTCTGGAGGCCCTGCGCAAGGTGGAAAAGCGAGGGGCCAATGAAACCGCCCACACGCTTCGCCAAACTGCTGGGCAGGTATTTCGTTACGGTATCCAGACCGGTCGGTGCGAGCGCAACCCGGTAGCAGATCTGCATGGCGCCCTCAAGCCGATCGTGGTGAAGCACATGTCAGCGGTTTTGGAACCCCTGCAAGCGGGTGAGTTGCTGCGTGCCATCGACGGGTACACCGGCCAGCCGGCCACCCGAGCCGCTCTGACCTTGTCCGCCCTGCTCTTCCAGCGGCCCGGCAACATCAGGCAAATGGAATGGGGATGGATCGATTTCGACAAGGCGATGCTGACGATACCCTCCTCAGAGATGAAGCGCCGGCTCGCTCAGAAACTAAATGGCCGGCCGCACTTGGTGCCACTCTCACCGCAGTCCTTGGCCACCCTGAAAGAGCTCCAACCCCTGACAGGCCATGGCCGCTACGTCTTTCCGAGCCTGCGCACCGGTGAGCGACCCATGAGCGAGAACACGGTGAATGCCGCACTCCGCCGCCTGGGCTTCACCGGCGAGGAGATGACAGCCCACGGTTTTCGCGCCATGGCCCGCACGCTGTTGATCGAGCGCGTTGCAGGGATCTCACCCGAAGTGATCGAAGCGCAACTGGCGCATGGCAAGTCCGGGCCGTTGGGTATGGCCTATGACCGCGCGGAGTTCATGGAACAGCGCCGCCAGATGATGAACGTGTGGGCCGATTACCTGGACAAACTCCGCGTTGGCGCGAAAGTCATCCCTCTAAGGGCTGCGTGATGGGCGAACGTCTCGCAAGGGAGGCTTGAAATATTAGTTCCAGCCTGGCCACTTGGGCTGAGTCTTTTCAGTGGCGGTGACCCAGTCGGCCAGTTCCTGTATCCGCTGCTGCGCCTCGGCTTGGTTCCAAGCACCGTCTTTGATCTGCTGCCACACGTATCCAAGCGTGCCATCCATCTTGTGCGGGTAGGCCACAGAGTCTTGGTCAAAGTTGCTGTACAAGAATGGCGCGCCGCTCCGATCACACTGGCCTGTGTGGGCAGAAGCGTCGAGGTACCAGCCCTCGGTGTTGTGGGTCAAGTGGACCGTGGTTTCACCCAAGCCCCAGCGATTGGTCGTGTAGCTGAAATTCAGTCGCATGATTTCCTCCTCGCAAGATTATCTGCCACGTCCTACCTTTGCTCCCCTCCATTCACCTGATCGAACATCCTCGCCGGGCTGCCCCAATGGGGCGTCCTTCATGCGGTACGCACTCGCGCATCACAGCTTCGGTTCAGTCGCGCCGGTGGCGTTGATACCAACTTTTTCTGGGTATTGGCCCTGCACAGTGGCTTAAGACTGTCGCACCGTTGATGACCTGCTCTTGGACGTACAGATGCATGAGCGCCCCAGATGATGTCCTTGGCGCGCCTTCGGGCGCGGGGCTTCATGGGCATGCAGGTGGCGTCTTTCGTTCTGGCCTAGGGCATTGGTCCCCGCAGGCCAAATCCTATCCCTCCAAGTGGTCGAAGTGCTGCGTACCAGAGTGCGTACCTCATCCATGCGTACCAGCAGTTCTGAACGAGACGCATACCTTGGCGGTCAGTCGCACCCGCAGCGCACAGTCGTTTCTGGCGTAACAAACGTGGCAACATTGCCAGCGAAACAATCGAGTTGCGTGGTTATCTACTTAGATACTGGCTTGGTGGAAACCTTGCTGTCCTCTTCTGGTGAAGCGACAACAGGGACGCGATTTGAGGTTTTTTGAGGTTTTCCGCCCCTCTGACCAACTTTAGGGTTGGCCTTGCCTCCTCAGAAGGTCTGCGTGTGGCGTGTTGGGGCGCACCTTGAGCAGCTTTTCACCACTCACCGCAGTCAAACGCAGACAAAAAAACAAATTACCACCAGCCATTACCCTGCCTTAGGACGCAGGGCCATGACCGCAGCCGCAGACATCATTAAGCAATTGTTGAAGTTCTTGAAGACCCACTACGACAGCCTCCGGCGGTGATTCATGAGTAGTCGGGCTTTAGGGTCTACTTTTAAGATCGTCTATCCTTTGCTCCGATGCGAGAGAGTCTGTGCATCGCGGCGACAAAGGCAAAATCGAAGGTGTTCCATTGACTTCCCCAATTAATTTGGCGTTCTTGCGCATTGCTAAGCGGGCTGAGCGACAGAATGACGCCACACTGGCCCGAACCTTTGTCGACTTTGGGGCCGTAATAGCGGCGCTGTCATCAGTCGATCACCACTTGATCTATGGCCGTCGCGGGACCGGAAAGACTCATCTGCTGACCGTTCTTCGCGCGGGGCGTGAAAAGGAGGGCACGGTCGCTGTGCAGCTGGATATGCGGAACCTGGGATCAACGGGCGGTATTTACGCCGATCCCAACATCCCGATCTCCAATCGCGCTACTCGCTTGCTCATCGATGTCTTGGCCGCGATTCACGGGCATTTGTTTGAGCAGGCGATCGCAGACGACTCAAAAGTTGACCTGGGTGCTGCCGGCAAAGCACTCGATGAGTTTTTTGCTGCGCACCGGGAGGTGAAGGTAGTTGGTACGACAACTGTCGAAACAGCCACTTCGGCTGAAAACTCATACAGTGCTGAGGCGAAAGTTGGTGTTACTGCATCGCTTACTTCCGCCTCCTTTGAAATGGGAGCCAACGCGTCCGATGCTGGCAAAGAGGCGGTCACCGCGAAAAAAATCGTCACGGGACAGGAAGTTCATCGCGTCAATTTCGGCAGTGTTTCCAGCGCCCTCCGAAAAGTCGTCGCGACGTTCCCGGGCGGTAAGTTGTGGCTGCTTATTGACGAGTGGAGCGAAGTACCGCTCGACCTCCAGCCGATGCTGGCTGATCTGCTGCGGCGCGCTGTACTCCCAATTAAAGGTGTTACGGTCAAGATCGCAGCGATTGAACAGCGTAGCAAGTTTTTGCTCCCAGACACCGCTGTTGGGAACGTCGGCATTGAAGTCGGGGCAGACGTATCTGCGGCTGTAAATTTGGACGACTTCATGGTTTTCGACAACGATGAACAAAAGGCCGTCGAGTTCTTCCGGTCGCTCATCTATGCGCACACTTGCGCGGAAATGGAAGAGGCAAATGCCGTCGCCCCTGAAAGCGAGGATGCGCTCATTTCAGCCGCCTTCACCCAGGCGAACGCATTCGAGGAAATTGTGCGGGCATGCGAGGGAGTTCCCCGCGATGCGATCAACATTCTGAGCGCAGCCGCGCAGCGCGCAAATAACTCAACCATTTCCGTCGGTGATGTCCGCACCGCCGCACAAACCTGGTATCTCGGCACCAAAGACGCGGCAGTATCAGCGCACGCAGATGCGAAGCGACTTTTGACATGGCTAGTCGAAAAGGTGATCAAGGAACGTCGTGCGAAGGGCTTCCTGCTAGAAGCCGGGTTGCGCGATCCCTTGATCGACTTTCTCTACGACGAACGGGTGTTGCACGTATTGCGCAAGGGGATGTCGGCGAAGGATAAGCCTGGCCAGCGATTCAGTGTTTACGGCATCGACTACGGCTGTTACGTCGACTTGATTTCTACTGTCCGTGCGCCGCAAGGCGTGCTTGACCTTGGGGACGATTCTGTCGCCGAATACAGCATTACAGTCCCGCACACGGACCTCCGTTCAATTCGACGGTGCATCCTCGATCTCCCGGAGTTTTATGGCGTTTAGTCTACCCTCGTACCTACCACCTGACCTCTACGGCGCCACCGCGTCAGAGATGCTCCAGGGTCGTCACACTTTCGCCGTATGGCGTCAGCTCTCTTGAAGAACCGGGCGACCGTTCTTGACCATGTAAACCTTTCCGTCCTTGCCTGTCAGGCGCGTGCCGTCCGGGTAGGGAGAGATTTCGGCCTGTGAGCCGTTACGTTGGCCCAGGTCCACCAGGCGTCCGGTGGAGTTGTCCAGCACCATGCTCGGGCGGGTCACAACTCCTATGGCAAAGCCCTTGGCGTCGTACTGCATCTCTGAACCACCTGGGATCACCGTGTACCGGTTCTCCTTCTGCTCGCCAGTGAGCGCCTGCAGCTTCTTCGCCACCGTGTCGCGCACTTTCGGGTCTTCTGTTTCCAGCAGCTGGTTGCGCAGTGTCTGGATCTGCTCGGCGCCATGCGCTTCCACCTCACCGGTACGGCGCGTGACGCTGCTGTTCGCTTCGCTCTCGTTCTGCTTGCGCTGGGCCAGCACATCACCAGCCTGGCGGGACTGGTCCTGCTGCTGGCGCGAAGTGATCTCGCCTCGTGCGTTCTCGTTGGCCAGAGCGCGGCGCTCCATGCCCGATCGCAGCATGTCGCTCACGGTCGTGCCGCGGCTGCAATTGGTTTGGAATGGGGCAATGTCATGAAGCTCTCCTGGTTTAAAAGTTCGGCTGTCTGCGGGCTGAGCACTAGTCATGGGTCATGTCCGCGAGTGAGGCGACAGAGGTCCTTGCGTACGTCGGCACCTTTGAGAAGGACTCTCTCAAGGAGTGGCACGCACGCGCGGCAGTTGCCAGCCTGATGACGCACCTCCACCGCTTCCAGGGGCTTGGAGATGGCGGTTTCTGTTTTGGGAGTCATACCGGCATTCCTCGCATCGTGACGATGGCCTTGTTCGTAGGGGGTGGTCCGGCCCAGTTGCCAAACCGGGTCTGATCGCCCTGGTAAGCCAGGTGCATCACGCCGCAGCGGCCCTGCCGATTCTTGGCCACCGTCAATTTCGCGTAGTGCTTCCACTCGTCGTTGAGCTCGGGCTTCTGCTGAATCGGTCGGTGAATGAACAACACCACGTCGGCGTCCTGCTCAATGGCGCCTGAATCGCGCAGGTCGGACAGCACAGGGGCGTGTTCGGCACGTTCCTCAACCTTGCGGTTCACCTGCGCCAGGCACAGCACGCATATGTCGAGTTCCTTGGCCAGTGACTTCAACCCGCGGCTGATCTCTTCAAGCTGGTACGCGCGGTTCTGCTTGGGGTCAACGCCGGCCATGAGGCCGATGTAATCCACGATCAGCACGTTCAAGCCGTGGAGGCGCTTGAGGTTGCGCGCCTTGGTGCGAACCTGGTTGATCGTCAGGTTCCCTTGGTCACTGGCGAACCAGCGCAGTTCTTGGGCCTTCGTGGTGCCGTCAACCACGCGATCCCACTGCAGCCCAGCGCCCAGGGCGGGCCGCTTGACGGCGGACATGCTGATGCGGCCCAGCATCGCAGTCATGCGGTCGTTGAGCTCTCTGTGTGGCATTTCCATGGAGAGCATGCCCACCACGTAGGTCTGCGCCATGTGCAGGCCCACGGTGAGCGCGAGCGCGGTCTTTCCCATCGAGGGACGCGCCGCGACGATGACCAGCGAGCCAGGGTGCACACCACCTTCGAGCACGTCGTCCAGCTCGTCCAGGCCTGTAGCCCAGGCAGTCACCCTCCCCTCGGCGCGGCTCTCCAGCACCTCCAGATGGCTCACCATCCCGGCCATGGCGCTGACCCACTCATCCTTCGGCGCTGTACGTTCCAACGCCAACAGCATGGACGTGGCGGACTCCAGCCGGTCATCAAAGCCCATGGCGGTATCGAAGCCGAGTGAGGCAATCTCGTCGCCGGCTTGCACCAGGCGGCGCGACAACCAGCACTCCCGCACGATCTCTGCGTGGCGGCGCATGTTTCCCGCACTGGGCACGTATTGCGCAAGGGCATTGAGCGTGGGCATGTCCACCTGATCGGCCTTGCCCAGCGCCTTGATGCGCTGCCAGACCGTCACAACATCGGCAGGCTTCCCGGCGCTGATGATGGAGGACAACACCTCGAACACGATGCGGTGCTCAAGGCGGTAGAAGTCTCCGGCCGCCAGCATGTCACCCACCACATCCCACGCTGCGTTGTCGAGCAGCAGGCCACCCAAGATCGCGGCTTCGGCCTCGATGGAGAATGGCGGCACCCGCTGCACGTTCCCGTCCAAATGTTCGGCCAGTACGTTCATGCGGCCACCTCGTCGTTTTCGTAGGCACCTTCGACCACCTTGGCCATGTTCTCGGCCTTGACCAACCAGTCGAGCGAGAGGTCGAATGGTCGGCGTCCGGGCGCGTTGACCTTGCCGGTCAGAAAGTCAGACACGCCCACGTAGGCGAAGAACCGATCCCACCACTCCAGGTTCTGGCGCTGCGGCTTCTCCCGCCACCGTGCACGCAGAGCTTGGGACCGCGCTGGCGTCCATTCCCGCACCTGCCTGCCCATCGGCAGGTGTCGGTGATACGCCTCAATGATTTTTTGCTGCGGGCAGTTGTCGACAACATCCGCAACAGCGGATTTGTCACCATCTCCGTCAGGAGATATAGACGTAGGAGTCGGTATCGGTACCGGAGACGGAGCATTGCTACATTTCACGGCCTGCACTGCCTCAGCATGCTTGTTGCTTGCTGCGTTCGTGCTACCAGCAATGCTGGCAGCATCTCTGAGTGCGGCGTACTCAGGCACCTGGCGGTTCGCCTCAGCGACACCATGGTGACGCTTGGCCGCGTTCCACTGGGCTTTTTGTGACCGCATCTTGGCACCGGCCGCCCATGGGTTGTGCTCGGCCCAGTCATGGATCGCACGTGTGCCGGCCTCACCGTCGAGGAATCGCACCTTCGCCAGTTCAGCGATCAAGGCACCTTCGGCTCCTCCCCAGTCGGCCGCCAGTTCGATGTCCTCATCGGTCATGCCGCTCAGATCCCCATCGCTGCGGTTCGATGCAGCCCAGAGGAACAAGCACACAAGCGCCCAGGCGCCTTCTGCGCCAAGCCGACGGATCAGCTTCTTCGTCTTCGGGTGCGACGGGAGCGCCGTGGAGATTCGTGCATCGGCTGCGCTCATGGAACCCCCTTGCTGCTGGCTGGGATGACATGCGCCGGCAGCTTGCGCGCGTCCGGTTCGGCGACGAGCACCAAGACGCTTGCCCAGGAGGCTAAGAACCGTGAGTTGCCCCAGTGATTGACGACGCACGAGTCTTCGCCATCGGAACCGCAGGCCATGAGTGCGTGGACACGCAGCGCGTACTCGGCGCTGGCGTTTGCAAGCGCTTCTTGGCCGGAGCAGCCCGGAACAAGATCCTCCAATGCTGCAGCTTGGTCGGTCATGCTGAACCCTTCCCCGCCAGCAGTCGGCGGATGTCGCCGACCTTGAAGCGCGTGCACTTGGCGCCGAGGCGCACAGGCTTCGGGAAGTCAGGCTCAAGACTGGTACGCCGCCAGACGGTTGAGGGGGCGATGCCGGCGAGCGTGCGAAAGGCTGTGACAGGCACCAAGGCCGAATCGGGCAGAGAGTCGAAATTTTTGAGATCCATGTTGCGTCCTGGTGCGCAACGCCTGGCGGTGATCAAACTCCAGACGCTGCGCGGGTTGGAAAACCGCGGGCAACAGGAAATATCTACCTCAGTTCAGAAAAAAAGAAACCCTAGTGGGGGTCAACGGGGCGAACCGGCAACATTTGGGGCGTTGCTCGCAGACCATGGGTCTTGCGCTTTGCCACGGATTGACGAGAAAACCCGTCATGGTGAAACTGCTTGCGTGTTCCAAGCAGAGTCACCCGATGCAGACACTCCACGCTCACAACAGTGCTCATCTGAGGGTGAGGCCAACCCTCCCAGGGCCGCCGCGCCCCGGGTTGCGGCACTGGAAGCTAATCCTGACGAGGTAACTGCAGGAGTGCTCAACACGCAGGAAGCTGAGGGGTTGCGAATGCAGGCTTAAAGTCTGGAGTCAATGACCTTTGCGCAGGATCGCCCCTACCGGCTGCTCGGGTTGATGCTGGCTGGGGTCGGTGGCCTTGGGACCTTTGCACTCTCTGATGGCATCAAGTCAGGTCCGTTGGCAGGTGCGCTGCTGGCAGGCGCTCTCTGGTGGTTCGGTCTGGCCGCCTGGGTTGCATGACGTTACCTGCTGGGTCGGGAGATCCCCAATGTGGCGGGTGATCCGGTCGCTTGGCTGGACTATCCCGACAAACTCGACGACTGTCGCAAGGAGCTCTTGATGGAGCAGAAGCCCAATCATAGTATCGCCGAGCTCATGCAACGCGAACGATTGGAGGCCATCAGCGCCAGATCAGCAATCTATCGCCTTTCGGCTGGGGACAGGTGGATTGCCTTGGATCAGGCGTACCAAATGGCTGCCCTTTCCCCGCTTGTGTGCCTTTTGGGCGCTGCGATTGCGCATCGCATGGGCTAGCGGCGCACGGGCGTAATTTCGGCATTTCTGGAATTCAAGTTCGGCACCGTTGACACTATGGTCAACATCGTAGTCAGGGAGCTTCTGTGGGCACCCTGATGGGCACTCTCGAATGCGTCCGGCCATTCCACCTTGACCGGTGACTGCCCGCGCACGCGGAAGCTAGACTTCGCCACCCGGCCAAAACCGGTCGGTCACCGATGACGGCTGTCAGGGGACTAGTTAACCCCGTTTGGGGTTTGCGCAGCGGCCTCCAAACCCCTGCCCCGCTGCATTGCAGCTATTAGCTTCGTGGAGCCGCGATCCGCCTGAGCGTAAGCGTCCGAGCGCTGGGGCGATTGCGTGCGCTGTGGCCCTTCCTCGAGCGTCTAGCGATTTGGCAGAAACTGTACTGCCAAGACTCCCGCACCCCCGCGGCGCGATCAAGAGTGCTGGCGAGCTGAGAGTCGCTGTACGACGCTTACCTGCGCCGCCTGCTGGCATCGGGCCGGTGATGCTGCGACACCAGGAACGCCTCAAGGACATACGATGAGCGCTTAGCTAGGGCCACATTAGGCGCTTATGAGGACGCGCCGCGCATACTGCTACATTGTCGCCATCCCTCGACAAGTGTCATGGTAGCAAGAGGCGACACCCTGATCGTGTACGGCTGAATATGCAATCACGAGCGGGAGGCTACTCCAGCTGAGGTGCCCATGTATATCCAATCGATAAAGATACAGAACCTGAAACGGCTGCGCGACTTCGAGCTCAACTTTACGTCGGATTCCGGCGCCACCCGGATGTGGAGCGTTCTGATCGGAGAAAACGGCACCGGCAAATCCGCGATCCTCCAAGCCATCGCGTTAGCTGCGGCGGGCCGGTTGCAGGTCAACGGCCTTGCCGGAAATAGTGTCGCCCATCTTGCGGACCAGCGGCAGACCGATGACATGATCATCACCGCGTGGTTCAGCATCCCCGTGGTCAACCATCCCGTGGCGTCGGTCGCCCAGAAGAAGCGACGTGCTAAGGAGGCGCTGCCGCCGCCCGCTGTCGGCCGCCGGTTGATCTCGAAAGTGACGTTGCGCCCGGCGCAGTCGACTCTGAGAGCCAGTTCCGAGTTCGAAGACGAATTACTTCAAGTTGAGGACGAGGATCCTCTCGACGAGGCGCGCGCGCAGGAGCTGCCGGGGTGGTTCGTCGTCGGGTACGGCGTAAACCGGGTGCTCCCAAGCGCGAACAGTTCCGCTGAGCTGGTGCGGCCGGCAGTCAACCGCATGCGGCCGCTGTTCGAGCCGACGCAGCAGCTCATCAGTACCGACTTCATCACGGCGTTCGAGGATGCCGAGGTTAAGCGGGCGTATTCGCGCATCCTCCAAAGCGTCCTGATCGACACCGACGTTCTTCCCAAGGACATCTCCGCATTCGAGTTGCGCGGCCGCAGCGGCATCACGCTCGCGAGCGATCTCGTGGAAAGCGCACGCTTCTCGCAAATCATGGGAGACTTTCCGGTGAAGGTGCCGGCGGTCGCCCTCGCGCATGGCTATCAGTCGACGATCGCATGGATCGCCGATCTGATCGGCCACATCGTTTGGGAAGCGCAAAAGACGCGGCTTGGCAAAAAGACGATCGACTTCAAGACATTCCAGGGCTTGGTGCTGATTGACGAGATCGACCTCTATCTGCACCCCATCTGGCAAGCGAAACTCATCCCAGCACTGAGGGAGAACTTTCCGCGCGTCCAGTTCATCGCCACCACCCACAGCCCGGTCGTGCTGGCTACGCTGGTGCCCGACGAGGTCGTTCGCCTCCAAGTCGAGGCGGGCACGGGCAGCGTCCGACGGGTCGCCCCGCATGAAGACAGCGGCGAATGGGGCAGCGTTAGGTCGGAAGCTGACCTGGATGCACAGCCCGACCCGCGCTCGATGACCGGCACGGAAATGTATAAAGAGTATTTTGGGGTTGAGCGGTTGACCCTGAACGAGCAGGGGGAGGACATCCGCGACTACACCGCGATCGCCACCAACCCCTACCGCAACGACTACCAGGAACGGCGGCTGCATGAACTCTCTGCTCGTCTCAGGAAGGCCAACATCGGCGACTTGGTCGCCCCGGTGGAACGAAGCGCGCGAATAGTCGAGCCATGATCAAGCTGGATCTGGGCCCTGAGCCGCCCGAGTTGAAGGCCCAACGCGATGTGCTACTTCCCCTAGCCATCCGGGCTTTCAACGTTCATGATCACGGCAGCAAAGAACTGAACGAGATCCTAGACGAGGGCTATCGGGTGGCGCGTCCGACGCTCATGCACCGGCAGTACGGCAAGTGTGCGTTCTGCGAGAACCTCGAAGACCACGAATCTCGACCTGTGGAGCATTTCCGGCCGAAAAAGGAGGCGCACGACGACTCGTCGGGCAGCGTAGTCGCGGTTACTAGCCACTACTGGTGGCTGGCATGGACATGGTCGAACCTCTATTTTTCCTGTATCAAGTGCAACAAGCAGGGTAACAAGGGCAGCCGCTTTACGATCAAGACTGGTACGCTGCGCGCCGCGGCTCCGTCGAAGCCACTCGCAGATCCGATCCCGGAATCGTTCTATGATTTCTCGGCGGAGTCTGCGCTCTTGGTAGATCCTCGCTTCGACGAGCCTCTGGATCATCTGCAATGGATCCCCGTGGATAGCACTGCGCCACGCGCAACTTGGCGTTGGACGATCGAGGGGCTCAGTGACAAGGGAACCGAGACGATCAGGATCTTCGGATTGAAAGACCGGATTGACCGCGTGAACGGCTATCTGCAAGACCTCACGGAGACGGCGATCGAGATCGACAAGCACCTCGCCGGCGCTCGCCTTAGCGACGCGCGGGAAGCTTTCGGCCGACTAGTCGCGCGGTACGTCAACACCGCTGACCGCCCGTTCCGCAACGCCGGCTACTGGGCGCTGGCCGCTCTCTATCCAGCGGCCAGCCGGGCTTCGAATGGATTCTGCGATCTGCCACGGCCCTGCGTCTCCGAGCGCAAGGGCCCCTTGCCCGATCCGCAGCCAGTGAAGGTGAAGAAGCAGGCCAAGCCAGCGAAAACGGCGAAAACGGCGAAGGCGGCGAAACCCACGAAGGCCACGCCAGTGCCCTAAGCGGGGCTCCCGGCTCGCGCCGCGAGCGCCTTACACGCCCAGCTCTGCGCGCTCAATGCGCTTGGCGGCAATCCAGCCGATATCCTACACAGTGCACGGCGCAGTTGCTGGATCCAGGCCTGTGTCGAGATCTCCTCCAGCATCTGACGCCGCTACGATGCCTGCTGGTCGAATCTGCGCTTGGACACGTCGCGCGTGCGACCCCAACTGAGCGAACCAACGCGAGGACACTGCGGGGAGGTGTTCAATCCCCGCACCGTGACCTTGATCTAACACTGGGAAGGATTTCGATTTCACGGTATCTTTCACGGTACTCTTGGACTTCGTCCGCAAGAAATCTAGCATTTATGGGGCTTCCAAGCCGATATTTGATTCCCTCCGGGGCCAAACACCTCCTGCAAGTCAGCGGCCCCCGCTGGGTGCGCTCGCCGGTCTTCAACGCAAGCACTTCAGTTCCCCCGGAACCCCGCGCAGGCGAACCCGTCCAGTCCCCCGGTGTTCCGACCTGCCCGCTTGATCGCAGGTGGTGACAGGGGATTCGAAAGCACGTTTTAAAATCTTTGTTTTACTGATTGAGATCCAAATGACCACCGACAAGAAACCCACCGCATTCACCCGTGCCCTCAAGCCCAGCGCCGAACTGGCCGCCGTGATTGGTGCTGCGCCACAACCCCGCACCGAAGTCGTGAAGCTGATGTGGGAATACATCAAGGCCAACAACCTGCAGAACCCGCAGAACAAGCGAAACATCCTGGCGGACGCCAAGCTCAAGGCCGTCTTTGGGAAGGATGAAGTCACCATGTTCGAGATGACCGGGCTGGTCGGCAAACACCTGAGCTGATTGGTGTCCACTGGCGCCGAGATCGGCGCCAGTGTGCATTCAGCAACCGCCCTCCTCAGGAGGGCGCAAAGCTCCGCTGTTAAGGAGTGGGTCAGGTCAACTCGATGCGCGCGGCGGGTCGGCGTTCCGCACCCGCCGGGCGCCATCCCGGGGCGGCCATCCCCCCAGCGGCACGCACGCTGTCCCAACGCGCCACCTGCTCGCCCAACTGGTGCGCGGTGATGGCCGAGAGCGTCCAGCCCAGATGGCCATGCCCGGTGTTGTAGAACACGTTGGCCCGTCTGCCCGCACCCACGCGCGGCATCATGTTCGGCATCATGGGCCGCAGGCCGGCCCAAGGCTCTACGCGACGCGTGCTCACACCGGGGAAACATTGGTTCACCCAGTTCACCAGCGGCCGGATGCGGTCGGCGCGGATGTCGTGGTTGATGCCATTGAACTCGGCTGTGCCGGCCACGCGGAAACGGTCCACACCCAATCGGCTGGTCACCAGTTTGGTTTCGTCGTCGAGCAGGCTCACCTGCGGTGCGGCGACCTGGCTCTGTTCGTCATTGAGCATGACGGTGATGGAGTAACCCTTGACCGGGTACACGTTGAGCCGGTCACCGAGCTGCGCGCCCAGCGTCCGGCTGTGCACGCCGGCGCTGATCACGACCGCATCGGCGTTCACCACCTGCCCGTCGGCCAGCGTCACCTGGGCGCTGGTGCCGGTGCTGCTGACGCGGGCCACGGTCTGGCCCGTCATCAGCGTCACGCCAAGGCGTGCACAGGCCTGGCCCAGACCGTGGGTGAACTTGTGGATGTCGCCGGTGCTGTCGCTCTCGGTGTAGTAGCCGCCGAAGTAGTTGCCTTGCAGCGTAGGCTCGATGGCGCGCATCTCGTCGGGCGTGACCGCACGGCGCGGCAAGCCGCCTTCGGCCAGCAGTTTGGACACCTCGCCCGCGTGCTCGAAGCCGGCGCGGTCGCGGTAGATGTGCAGGATGCCCTGCTGCTTCAGATCGAAATCAATGCCTTCGGCCTGCGCCCAGCCAAACAGGTGCTCGCGCGCTGCGATGGCCAGGCGCGTGGTGGCCACGGTGTTGCTGCGGTACTTGGGGATGGAGGCCACGAACTCGGCAAACCAGCTGAGCTTGTGCCAGCTGGGCTTGGGGTTGACCAGCAGCGGCGCGTCGGGCTTGAACATCCACTTCAGGCCCTTGAGCAGGGTCGAGGGATGGGTCCAGACCTCGGCATTGGAGGCCGAGAGCTGGCCGCCGTTGGCATGGCTGGTTTCCATGCCGGCGTAGCGGTGCTTTTCAATCAGCGTGACCTGGTGACCCTGACGGGCCAGGACGTAGGCGCTGGTGACGCCGGTGATGCCGCCGCCGATGACGATGAGGTGTGCCATGGGAATCTCTCTTGCAAGGTCGTCAAACAATGAAGGACACGACCCGCACACCGTGTGCGGATCATGACCCCCTCTGTTTGTGACCTGAGAGATTCACCAGCCCATGGGGCTGACTTGCTCCTGCGGTGGGCCGGGGGACGAATCCCGGCCACTCTTCAGAGTGTGATGCGTGTCGACCGGTCCTTTTGCCTGAGAGTTTCCGGGGCGGTTGCTCCTTCGGCGCCGGCTTGTCCTGCAAGCCAGTCTCTCCCGGTCGACGTGTTTGAAGCGCTTATTGTGCCTGCAGCTGGATCGACTTCGCGATGGCCCGGAACTGCTGGATGCCGTCGGCGTAAGCCTGGTCCACCGCCTTGAGCGACAGCGGCTTGGCCAGCAACTGGCTGTTGGCCTCCAGCGCCTGGTGCACGCCGGGATCGGCCAGCGTCTCGGTGATGGCCTTGTGAAGGGCGATCACCACCGGCTCCGGGGTGTCCTTCTTCACGAAGTAACCGGTCCAGATGTTGAAGGTGAAGTTCTTGAGCTGGGTGCTCTCGGTGATGGCGGGGTAGCTCTTCACGTTGTCCAGCCGCTCGCTGTTGAGCATGGCCAGCACCTTGACGCGGCCGCTCTTGTGCATGTCGTCGTACTTCTTGCCGTACGGCGCCAGGAAAAAGTCGACCTGGCTGGCCAGCAGGTCCTGCTCGGCCGGGGCTGCGCCCTTGTAGGGCACATGGACCATGGGAATGCCGGTGACCTTGGACAGGTGCTCGCCGAGCAGGTGGTAGAACGAGCCCGGGCCGACGCTGGCGTAGGTCAGGGGACGGCCTTGCTGCGCGGCCTTGCGGGCCTGGTCCAGGAACTCGTCCACCGTGCTGGCGGGGAAGTCCTTGCGGGCCAGGAAGGCGATCTGCGCGGTGGCGATCATCTGCACCAGGCGGAAGTCTTCGCTTTTGAACTTGATGGAGGCGATGGCCAACGGGGCCAGGATGAGCTCATTGGGCGAGCCCTGGAACACCGTGTAACCGTCGCTGGCGCCGTTGAGCACCTTTTGCGCGGCAATCGATCCGCTGGCACCGCCCAGGTTTTCAATGACGACTGGCTGGCCGAGCTGCTTGCCCAAGGTGTTGTTGACCGAGCGCGCGATCACGTCCGACAGGCCGCCCGCCGGGTAAGGAACCATCAGCGTCACCGGTCGGGTGGGGTAACTCTGGGCCAGGGCCGCGCCGGACAGGCTGGCCAGGGCGATGGCGGCAGCGGCCATCAGGGTCTTGAGGGGGCTGTTCATGGGCGTCTCCGGTGGTTTCAGGGGTGGGTGGGGGAAAGCAGTTCGTTCACCAGCGCGATCCAATAGGCGGAGCCGGCGGCGATGTTGTGGTCGTTGAAGTCGTAGGCGGGGTTGTGCACCATGCAGGCGCCGGGCTCCTGGCCGGTGCCGTTGCCGATGAGCAGGTAGCAACCGGGGACGCGCTCCAACATGAAGGCAAAGTCTTCGCTGCCGGTGAGCAGGGGGCCCTGGGCCACCACCTGCGAGGGCGGGAAATGCGCCCGCGCCACCGCCAGAGCGCGTTCGGTCTGCAGTGCGTCGTTGACCAGCACCGCATAGCCGGGACGCCAGTCCAGCTCGGCGCGCACACCAAAGCTTTCGGCCTGCAGGCGCACCAGTTCGCGGATGCGTCCTTCAATGCTCGAACGCACTTGCGGGTCCAGCGCGCGCACGCTGAGTTCCAGGCGCGCCGTGGCCGGGATCACGTTGTTGGCCTGACCGGCGTGCACGGCTCCCACGGTGACAACCGCTGGCTGCAAAGGATCCACATGGCGCGAGACGACGGTTTGCAGCGCCATGACGATGGAGGCCGCCGCCACCACGACATCGGTGGTTTTGTGGGGCATGGCGCCATGGCCGCCCACACCGTGCAGTGTGACCGTGGCGTAGTCGGAAGAGGCCATCGCGGCTCCACTGCGGAACACCAGCTGGCCCTGTGCGTGGCCCGGCATGTTGTGCATGGCAAAGATCGCGTCGCAGGGAAAGCGCTCGAACAGGCCGTCGCCCATCATTTTCAGCGCGCCCCCGCCGCCCTCTTCGGCGGGCTGGAAGATCAGGTTGAGCGTGCCGTCAAAAGCTCCCTCTTCTGCCAGGTGCTGTGCGGCAGCCAGCAGCATGGCGGTGTGGCCGTCGTGTCCGCAGGCGTGCATCACGCCGTGGTGGCAGCTGGTCCAGTCGGTGCCGGTGGCCTCGACGATCGGCAGCGCATCCATGTCGGCGCGCAGGCCGATCGTGCGCTCCGAGCTGCCTCGCCGCAATTGCCCCACCACCCCGGTGCCGCCCAGACCGGTGGTGACGGCGCAGCCCATGGCCTGAAGCTTCTGCGCCACGAGCGCGCTGGTGCGGTGCTCGTCAAAGGCCAGCTCCGGGTGCTGGTGGATGTCGCGCCGCAGCGCGATGAACTCCTGAACCGCTTGATCGCTGAGTCGTTCCAAGGCCGTTGCTCCAGTGGGTACATGAACTTTGTTGCATGTTAGGAAGCGCTTGTTTTAAAGTCCAATGCATTGCAGATCAACAATCCATAACTTTCACTGAGGAGTTCAGGATGACGCTGGTGCAACTGAGGCATTTCGTGGCGTTGGTGGACATGGGTTCGTTCGTGCAGGCGTCCACTGCCCTGTTCCTCACCCAGCCGGCGCTGACCCGCAGCATCCGCGCGCTGGAAGACGAACTCGGCGGCCCTCTGTTCGACCGGCTTGGCCGGCGCATCGCATTGACGCCGTTCGGCCATGAGGTGCTGGCGCGCGCACGGCGTCTGGTCAGCGATGCCGAGGCGCTCCGGCAAACGGGCAAAGGCCTGCACGCCGGGCTGATCGGCCAGCTTCGTGTGGGGCTGAGCTCTGCGCCGGGCGCGCTGCTGAGCACGCCGCTGATGTTGCACATGGCCGAGCACCACCCCCGGTTGCAGGTTCGGATTTCACGCGGGAACACCGCCGTGTTGCTCGACGCGCTGCGTGCGCAGCACCTGGACGCCGCCATCGTCGACATCCGAGACATGCGGCCCTCGGCCGACTTGCAGGTGGCACTCACCTTCGAGTTGGCGGCGGGTTTTCTGGTTCGCCAGGACCATCCACTGACCCTCATGGGCCGTGCCGTCAGCCTGGAGGAAGTGATGGCGTATCCGGTGGCCTCGACACCGCTGAGCGATGAAGTCGCCCGCCTGATGATCAACCGCTACGGCCCGCAGGCCAACCCGGACGACATGGTCACCCTTCGCTGCGACGAAACATTGAGCATCGTCGAGGTGGCGCGACGCAGCAACGCCGTCGTGCTCACGGTGAAGGCCGTGGCGGCGGATCTGATCCAGCTCGATGTTTCACCCAGCCTCGATGCCCAAGGGCGTTTCGGGATGGTCACGTTGGCCCAGCGCGAGGAAGCACCCGCACTGCGCATCCTGCGCGAACAGCTGCCGCACTGGACCGGCGCCGCGTTGTCGGGGTTTCCCCGGGTGGCCGCAAGGGAAACATGAAGTATATTGCCTATACCCCTATGAGCATCCCTTCGAAACTCCTCATCCTGGTCGGCACAATGACCAACACCGCCGAGTACGTGGCACAGGCCATCGAGATGGATTGCATGGATCTGGTGCCCGTCATCGAAGTCCGCATGATGGACGGACTCGACATTTCGGTGTTTGAGGAAGATGCACTTTACGTCATCTGCTCATCCACCTACGGCGCTGGCGATGTGCCCGACAACGCCCGCCATCTCTACGAATCCCTGTCCAGCCAACCCAAGTACCTGGGCCAGGTGCGCTACGGCGTGATTGCCCTGGGCGACAGCGTTTACCCGCAGACCTTTTGCAACGGCGGTCTGCGCTTCGACGAACGCCTGACCGACCTGGGTGCGGTCCGCATCGGTGAGGTGTTCCGCCACGACGCCTCGGCCGGCACCGAGCCCGAGGTGGTGTGCACGGCGTGGGCACGCGAATGGCTGGCTCTCGCGCTGGCCACCACCGCCTGAGTTCAGCCGTCAGGTTCACATCTGAATAGTTCAAGCCTCAAGTACGGGTAATTCTGGATCGTCAACCGATACCCTCCCGTCTACAGTGGCCCAGCCAGCTTCGTTTTCCGCCAACCCACCTGGAGATCCCCTATGACCACTCGCCGACTTGTCCTGACCCGCAGCGCTGCCGTGATCGGCGCCGCGTCCACCGGCCTGTTGCTGCCCGAACTCGCGCGCGCACAGTCGGACAAGGTCCGCGTGGGTTTCATGCTGCCGTACACCGGCACCTTCGCCCAGCTGGGCGTGGCGATTGAAAACGGATTCCGCATGGCGCTCAACGAACAGGGCGGCAAGCTCGGCGGCCGCGAGGTCGAGTTCTTCAAGGTGGACGACGAATCGAACCCGGCCAAGGGCATCGAGAACGCCACCCGCCTGGTGCAGCGCGACAAGGTCGACGTGCTCGTGGGCACGGTTCACTCGGGTGTGCAGATGGGCATCCACAAGGTGGCGCGCGACAGCGGCGTGCTCAGCCTGATCCCGAACGCCGGCGTGCATGTGGCCACCCGCGCGCAGTGCGCGCCCAACGTGTTCCGCACCTCGTTCACCAACTCCCAGCCCACGCTGGCGCTGGGCAAGGCCATGATGGAGCGCGGCCACAAGAAGGCCGTGTGGATCACCTGGAACTACGCCGCTGGCGACGAGGCCTTTGAAGGCTTCGAGAAGAGCTACACCGAAGCCGGCGGCACCATCGTCAAGAAGCTGGGTCTGCCGTTCCCGAACGTGGAGTTCCAGGCGCTGCTGACCGAAATCGCCTCGCTCAATCCCGACGCGGTGGCTTGCTTCTTCGCCGGTGGCGGCGCGGCCAAGTTCCTGCGCGACTTTGCTGCGGCCGGTCTGAACAAGAACATCCAGCTCTACGGTTCCGGCTTCCTGACCGAGGGTGTGCTCGAAGCCGCGGGTGACGCCGCCAACGGTGTGCTCACCACCATGCACTACAGCGATTCGCTGGACACGCCGCGCAACAAGAAATTCCGCCTGGACTACGCCAAGACCTTCAAGCTGCAGCCCGACGTGTACGCCGTGCAGGGCTACGACACGGGTCTTCTGCTCATCAAGGGTGCCAACGCCGTCAAAGGCGACCTGAACAACAAGCCTGCGCTGTACGCGGCCATGAACGGCGCAGAGATCGACAGCCCGCGCGGCAAGTGGAAGATGAGCGCAGCGCACAACCCCATCCAGGACATGTACCTGCGCAAGGTCGAGAACAAGGAAAACAAGGTGATCGGCGTCGCGCAAAAGGCCGTGGCCGACCCGGCCACCGGCTGCCGCATGGCCTGAAGCCGGGCGGACGCTCGCCCGATCCGGGCTGGTCTCACCGCAGGCCGGCGCCCCACGGGCGCTGGCCTGTTTTTTGCACGGTTCCCAGCTCCCACGACCCACCTGCCCGCCCATGGATTTCGCCAACTTCCTGATCCAGTTGCTCAACAGCCTGCAATACGGCCTGTTGCTGTTCATGCTGGCCGCCGGTCTCACGCTGATCTTCGGGATCATGGGTGTGGTGAACCTGGCGCATGGCAGCTTCTACATGCTGGGTGCCTACCTCGCGTGGTTCCTGGTCGGCCAGCTCGACAGTCTGGTGCTGGCCATCGTGCTGGGCACGGTGATCGCCGTGGCGCTAGGCTGGTTGCTGGAGTGGGCCTTGTTCCGGCACTTCTACCATCGCGACCACCTCGATCAGGTGCTGCTCACCTTCGGCCTGATCTACATCTTTGAAGAGGTGCGCTCCATCCTCTGGGGCGACGACGTGCACGCGGTGCAGGTGCCCGAAGTGCTGAACTGGTCGATCCCGCTGACCGAGAACCTCTCCTACCCGGTGTACCGGCTGGTGATGTCGGGCGTGTGCATCGCACTGGCCCTCGGCCTGTACCTGCTGATCTCCAAGACCCGCCTGGGCATGAAGATCCGGGCCGGTGCCTTCAACCGCGAAATGACCGAATCGCTGGGCATCAACATCCGGCTGATCCATGGTGTGGTGTTCGCGCTGGGTGTGGCGCTGGCCGCCATCGCCGGCATGATCGCCGCGCCCATTGCCAGCGTCTACCCCGGAATGGGCAGCTCGGTATTGATCATGTGTTTCGTGGTGGTGGTCATCGGCGGCATCGGCTCGGTGCGCGGTGCGCTCGTGGCCGCCTTGCTCGTGGGCCTGGTCGATACCTTTGGCAAGGTGCTCGTGCCGCAGATCGCCGGCATGGCGGTCTACATGTTGATGGCACTCGTGCTGCTCTACAAGCCCGAAGGGCTCTTCAAACAATGAGTTCTCCGAAAGCCCAACTTGAGAAGCTGCCGCGCAGCATCCAGGCCATCCTGGTGCTGGGTGCCATCGCACTCGCCGCATTTCCGCTCATTCCCCTGACCGGTGGCGACTTCTACCTTCAGATGCTCTCGCAGATGATGATCCTGGCGATTTTCGCCATGAGCCTGGATCTGCTGCAGGGCGTCAGCGGCCTGGTGTCGCTCGGCCACGCGGCCTACTTTGGCCTCGCCGGTTATGCGCTGGCTTTCCTCACCCCGGCCGATGCACCCATCAGCCTGTGGTGGGCCCTGCCCATCTCGGCGCTGGGCGCGGGGCTGGCCGCGCTCATCATCGGCTTCTTCGTGGTGCGCACCCACGGCATCTACTTCATCATGGTCACCATGGCGTTCGCGCAGATGGTGTTCTTCCTGTTCTTCGACAACAAGGCGCTCGGCGGCTCAGACGGTGTCTACGTGAACTTCCGGCCCGACGCCTCGGTGTTCGGCTGGACCGGCATCGACCTGGAAAACAAGACCACTTTCTATTACTTCACGCTGCTGCTGCTCGTGCTGGTCTACGCCTTCCTGCGCCGGCTGCTGTTCTCGCCGTTTGGCCGCGTGCTCGCCGGCATCCGCGTGAACGAGCACCGCATGCGCGCGGTGGGCTATGGCACCTTCGGCTACAAGCTCGCGGCCTTCACGCTGGCCGGCGCGCTGGCCGGTGTGGCGGGTTTTCTGTGGGCCGCGCAAACCGGCTACGTGAACCCCGAGCTGATGGGTTTTCACATGAGTGCGCACGCCATCATGATGGTCATCCTCGGCGGCATGGGTAACTTCGCCGGCGCCATCGTGGGCGCCTTCGCGTTCGAATACGTGATGCACTTCTTCAAGGACCTCACCAAACATTGGCAGCTGCTCATGGGCACCTTCATTGTGCTGGTGGTGGTGTTCGCGCCGCGCGGGTTGCTGGGCCTGGTCGATCGCTTGAGCGGTAAGCGGGGTGCGCCATGAGCGAACTCCTGCTCTCCGCCCGCAACCTCACCAAACGCTTCGGGGGTCTCGCCGCCGTCAACGACGTGTCGGTCGACCTCCACCGCGGTCGCATCCACGCGGTGATTGGCCCCAACGGTGCGGGCAAGTCCACGTTGACCAACCTGCTCTCGGGCGACCTGCCACCCACCTCGGGCCGCATCACGCTCAACGGCGTGGAGACCGCCGGCAAAAGCCCCGAGAAAATTTCGCGCCTGGGCCTGGGCCGCAGCTACCAGAAAACCAACATCTTCCTGCCCTTCACCGTGTGGGACAACGTGCGCCTGGCCGCGCAATCGCGCGAGCGGCACGCGCCGTGGAACCCGTTGCGCTGGGTGTCCTCGGCCAGCGCGATGGGTGCTGTGAACCAACGCTGTGAGCGTGCACTGGAACTCGCCGGTCTCACGAGCCGCGCGAGCGTGGTGGCCGGCACCACCAGCCACGGCGAGCAGCGCCAGCTGGAAATCGCCATGACCCTGGCCACCGAGCCCACCGTGTTGCTGCTGGATGAACCGTTGGCCGGCATGGGCCAGGCCGAGGCCGAGAGCATGGTCGCGCTGCTGCTGCGTTTGAAAAAAGACCACGCGATCATGCTGGTGGAACACGACATGGATGCCGTCTTCACGCTGGCCGACCAGCTCACCGTGATGGTGAACGGCCAAGTCATCGCCAGCGGCACGCCCGCGCAGGTGCGCGCCGATGCTTCCGTGCAAGCAGCCTACCTGGGTGAGGAACACTGATGAGCGCAGCGACGAACGCATTGGTGGAGGCCAAGGGCCTGAACACCCACTACGGCGCCAGCCACATCCTGCGCGGCATCGACTTCACCGTGGGCCAGGGCCAGACGATCGGTCTGATGGGGCGCAACGGCATGGGCAAGTCGACGCTGCTCAAATCCATCATGGGCATCGTCAAACCCAGTGGCGGGAAAGTGCACGTGAAGGGCCGCGACATGACCGGCGCGCCCACCTTCGAGATCGCGCGTCAGGGCCTGGCCTACGTGCCCGAAGGCCGCGGCATCTTCGGCAACCTGAGCGTGCGCGAGAACCTGGTGATGTCGGCGCGGGCCGGCACCCGGGGACAGCGCGAATGGACGTACGACCGCGTGCTGGAGACCTTTCCGCGCCTGGCCGAGCGCCTGAACCACGGCGGCCAGCAGCTCAGTGGCGGCGAGCAGCAGATGCTCACCATCGGCCGTGCGCTCATGACCAACCCCGACCTCCTCATCCTCGACGAAGCCACGGAGGGTCTCGCACCCCTGATCGCACGCGAGATCTGGCGCATCTGCGGCGTGATCCGCGAGAGCGGCATCAGCAGCATCATCGTGGACAAGAACTGGAAACACGTCACCCAGATCACCGACCGCAACGTGATCCTGGTCAAGGGCGAGGTGGTGTTCGAAGGCAGTTCCGAAGAACTCCTGGCCAAGCCCGAACTGCTGGAACAGTACCTCGGCGTGTGAGCCGGGTCAGAGCAGCGGTCGCAGCTCGCGCGCGGCGTCTTGCAGGAGCGGCAGCATGTCGCGCAGGAACTCGGGCGAATCCATGCGGTCGGCGGAAGACACCACATTCAGCGCCGCGACCGCCTTGCCCTGCAGGTTGCGCAGCGGCACCGCCAGCGCAAACACGCCCAGCTCGTGCTCCTCGCGCGCGACGGCCAAGTCTTGGTTGCGCACCTCGGCGATGAGGGCTTTGAACGCCTTGTGGTCCACCGCCGTGTGCGGCGTGAGCCGAGGCAGTTCGCGCCCCTTGAGCCAGGTGGCGAACTCGGTCCTGGGCATGGCCGCGAGCAACACGCGCCCTGTGGACGTGGCGTGCGCTGGCAGGCGCGCGCCGAGGTGCAGCCCGTAGGCCATGAGCCGCTGGCCGCCGATGGACACGTTGCGCGCCACGATCACCACCTCGTCCCCGTCCAGCACCGCCGCTGAAAACGAGTCCCGCGTGAGAGCAGCGAGTCGATTCAAGGTGGGCTGCAACAGGCGCGGCAGGCGTGCCGAAGCGAGGTAGCTCCCCGAAAACCGCAGCACCTTGGCCGAGAGCCAGTAATGGCTGCCGTCGGTGTCCAGGTAACCGAGGTGGGCCAGCGTGAGCAGGTGGCGCCTCGCGGCTGCGCGCGTGAGGCCCGCGCGCTCGGCCGCCTGTGTGGCGTTGAGCCGCTGGCGCTGGGTGTCGAAGCTCTCCAGCACCGCCATGCCCTTGGCCATGCCTTCGATGAAATCGGCCTTGGCGATGGGGTGTGCGGATTCATTCATGGCCGGATTATGCGCTGCCCGCCCCATATTGCGCGGTGATCGCACAAGTCGTCCGATCATCGCGCAAGCTTGATCGCGAGCGATTGTGTTGCGAGCCCCAGGTTTCTACGCTTGGGGATTCCCATCAGGAGACAAGTCATGCGTACCCAGGTCGCCATCATCGGCGCCGGCCCATCGGGCCTGCTGCTCGGTCAGTTGCTGCACAAAGCCGGCATCGACAACATCGTCATCGAGCGTCAGAGCGGTGACTACGTGCTGAGCCGCATCCGCGCCGGCATCCTGGAACAGATCACGGTCGACCTGCTGGCCGAGGCCGGCGTGGGCGAGCGCGTGAAAGCCGAAGGCACCGTGCACCACAGCATCGAGCTGGTCTTTGCCAACACCCGCCATCCAATCGACGTGCACGGCCTCACCGGCGGCAAGGTGGTCACGGCCTACGGCCAGACCGAGGTGACACGCGACCTGATGGACGCCCGCAGCGCCGCCGGCCTGACCACCATCTACAGCGCGGGCAACGTGACGGTGAACGACTTCGACACCGACCACCCGGTGGTGCGTTACGAGAAAGATGGCCAGACGCACGAAGTGCTGTGCGATTTCATCGCCGGCTGCGACGGTTTCCACGGCGTGTGCCGTGCCAGCGTGCCCGAGGGCGCCATCACCGAGTACGAGAAGGTCTACCCCTTCGGCTGGCTCGGCGTGCTGGCCGATGTGCCGCCGGTGTCCACCCACGCCATCGTTTACGCCAACAGCGAGCGCGGTTTCGGCCTGTGCTCCATGCGCAGCCTCACACGCAGCCGCTACTACGTGCAGTGCCCGATCGACGACAAGGTGGAGGCCTGGAGTGACGACCGTTTCTGGGACGAGTTGCGGCGCCGTCTGGACCCCGAAATGGCGGAACGCATGATCACCGGCCCCAGCATCGAGAAGAGCATCGCGCCGCTGCGCAGCTTCGTGGCCGAGCCCATGCGTTTCGGACGGATGTTCCTCGCGGGCGACGCGGCGCACATCGTGCCGCCCACCGGCGCCAAGGGCCTGAACCTGGCGGCCAGCGACGTGAAGTACCTCTCCAGCGCCTTCATCGACCACTACATCGAGAAGAGCAACGCCGGCATCGACCACTACTCCAAGCAGGCCCTGGCCCGCGTGTGGCGCGCCGAGCGCTTCAGCTGGTGGCTGACCTCGCTCATGCACCAGTTCCCCGACACCGCGGGTTTCGGTCAGAAGGTGCAGGAGGCCGAGCTGGACTACCTGGTGAATTCCGAATCGCTGTCGCGCTCGCTGGCCGAGAACTACGTGGGCCTGCCGCTGGACTTCGGGCGGCGGTGACCACTTGCAATGCGGTTTGAGCGGGCGACACTGTCGCCCGTTTGCGTTTCAGGCGGTCGGTGCAGCGCTACAGTGCTGCGACCGATCCAACCCCGCCGCCCATGACCGCCACCACCCGCCCTGCCCCCGCCCTAAAACCTTTGCGCGGCGTGCGCGTGCTCAGCCTCGCGTTGAACCTGCCGGGGCCGGCCGCGCTCATGCGCCTCAAAGCCATGGGCGCCACCTGCCTCAAGGCCGAACCGCCCGCCCCGAAGACCGCATCCAGCGGCGACCCCATGGGCCAGTACAACCCCAAGGCCTACGCCACGCTGCACGACGGCATCAAGGTCGTGAGCATCGACCTCAAGACCGACCAGGGTCAGGCCACGCTGCACAAGGCCCTGGCCCGCACCGACCTGCTGCTCACCTCGTTCCGCCCCTCGGCACTGACCAAACTCAACCTGGGCTGGAAGGCGCTGCACAAGCAGTACCCGGCGCTCAGCGTGGTCGCCATCGTGGGTGCGCCCGCTGCGCGAGCCGAAGAGCCCGGCCACGACCTCACCTACCTGGCCGACGCCGGCCTGGTGCCCGGGCTGGAACTGCCCGCCACCCTGTTTGCCGACATGGGCGGCTCGCTCATGGCCAGCGAAGCCGCGCTCAAGGCTGTGATGGCGCAGCGGTCCACCGGCAAAGGTGTGTTTCAAGAGGTCGCCTTGTCGGACGCAGCCCACTGGCTCGCCCTGCCCCGCAGCTGGGGCCTCACACAACCCACCGGCGCGGTGGGCGGCGCCCACGCAGGCTACCGGGTGTACCCCTGCAAAGACGGCCGGGTGGCCGTGGCCGCGCTGGAACCGCATTTCGCCGCGGCCCTGTGCACCGCGGCCGGCCTGCCGGTGAGCGACATGCGCACGCTGTTCAAGCCCGAGACACACGCGGCCATCGCCGCGTTCCTCAAGGGCAGGACGCGCCAGCAACTTGATCAGCTGTCGGTCGCGAAAGACATTCCGCTGCACACACTGGCCTGAGCCTCAGTCGGCCAGCACACCAGCCGCCCACGCGGGCAACTGGCCCGTCACCACGGGCGTCAAACCCCGCCGGCATCGGGCCACCAGCCGGGGCGGCTGGATGGCGGCGCCCGAGGTGTCGTACAGCAAGGCCAGATCGGCCAGGCGCACGGCGCCTTTGAGGTGTGCCAGGGTGCGCGGGTAGCGAGCGAGGATCCGGTCGGGTGGTACAGCGTGGCCGCCTTCGCGCACCCGCTGCGCCACCCGGCGCACCAGCTGCTGCGCATCGTCCACACACACCACGAGCAGCACGGTGCGAAACCCAGCCGCCTGCGCGTCGGCCAGGAGTTGCAGTTTCGAGGGGTGGGAGAACACGGTCTCGCTGACGAACGAGCGACCGGCGCCCAGCAACGTCGCCCGGCGCTGGTCTGCCCACCGCCGCGCCTGCTCGGAACGCGCCGTCGGTTCAGCCACCTGCGACAGGTGCGCTGCCTCGAACAGGTCGGCATTCACAAATTCAAGTTCGGCGGGGATCAGCCCCTCGGCCACGGCGGCTCGGTACAGCGTGGACTTGCCAGCACCGTTGGGCCCAGCCAGCAGGTAGAAAACCGGGGGCGTCACGCAGCGCGGCGGGCGGCGGGGGCCTTGCTGCGGTTGTCCTGCACGGTCTGGCGCACCGCCTGGGCCAGGCGGCCGCTGGATTCGGCGGCCAGGAAACGCGCCTCGATCGCATCCAGCGGATCGGCCGGCACCGCGTGCCGCGCGGCGGCGTCGTAGCGGGCAATGGCCTCGCGCGCCTCTTGCACCGTGAGGCCGGTCTCTTCGGCGATGCGCCCGAGTGTGGCCCAGTACTCGATTTGGCCGGCGATGGAGCGGCGCTGTGGCTGTGCCGCCTCACGAGCCTGCTGAACCAGCCCGGCGGGCAATTTGACAGAGGAAAATGCAGAACCGGCGGTGGACATGAAAAATCTCCTGTTTGGCGCATTTTGCGCCAATCGGGCGACGCCGGCAAGCTCCGCCCTCCTTCGACACTTCACTCAACATCATGCGAAAACAGGGAACCGTGGTGCGCTGGGACCCAGCCAAGGCGTTCGGCTTCATCCGCAGCGAGCAGACCGCTGCGGACATCTTTTTCCACATGAAGGACTTCAGCGGGCACCAGCCGCCCAGCGAGGGTCTGCCGGTGACCTTCCAGGAAATCCACGTCGGCGGCAAGGGCCCGCGCGCGTTGTCGGTGGAGCCGCAGCGCAACGAGGTGAAGGCGCCCTTCGAGACTCCGAAAGCAGAACGGCCCCCGGAGGCCGAACTGCTGCCCCGAAGGAGGCCTGCCCAGCGCTCTCCTTTGCCGCGAGAAAAGCGTCGCGAACAAATCCCGATGTGGACCGGCCTCGGGCTGATCGCCTTCTGGCTGCTGTTGTGGCTGGTGGGCATCGGCCTGGGCCGCTTTCCGTGGGTGATCCTCACCGCGGTGGTGCTGATCAACCTGGGCACGTTCTACACGTACTGGCGCGACAAGGACGCCGCCATCAACGAAACCCAGCGCACGCCAGAAGACCAGCTGCACGCTTTGGCGCTCGCGGGTGGTTGGCCAGGGGCCTGGTTCGCACAGCAGATCCTGCGTCACAAGACGAGCAAGCAGCCCTTTCGCCTGTACTACTGGGTGACGGTTGGGATCAACACCACCGCGTTGCTGGGTTGGATCGCCTGGCCAGCGTTCGCGGGCTGAGACCTGCGGTCAGCGCGGCTTGCGCTTGCCCGCACCCACCGGCGAACCCGGGCGCCCCGCACCGGTCACCCGGGGCGGCAAACCGGTGTGCTGCGTGAGCAGGCGGCCCGCTGCGGGTTGCGCCGTTTTGCCCACCGGCGTGCTGTTCTTGCGGCGCGCGCTTTGGTAGCTGCCATCCGTCATGGGCTGGAAGGTGGGGATCAGGTGGTGCTTGCCGTTGCCGATGAGATCGGCGCGGCCCATGGCCTTGAGCGCCTCGCGCAGCAGCGGCCAGTTGTTCGAATCGTGGTACCGCAGGAACGCCTTGTGCAGGCGACGGCGCTTGTCACCGCGCACGATGTCCACCCGCTCGGCGCGCTGCGCATCGCGGCTGATGCCCTTGAGCGGATTCAGGTTGGTGTGGTACATCGCCGTGGCCGTGGCCATGGGGCTGGGGTAGAAGGTCTGCACCTGGTCGGCGCGGAAACCGTTCTTTTTCAGCCAGATGGCCAAGTTCATCATGTCCTCGTCGCTGGTGCCCGGGTGGGCGGCGATGAAGTACGGAATGAGGTACTGCTTCTTGCCCGCCTCTTCGCTGAACTTCTCGAACAGCTGCTTGAACTTGTCGTAGCTGCCGATCCCGGGCTTCATCATCTTGGACAGCGGGCCGCCCTCGGTGTGCTCGGGCGCGATCTTGAGATACCCGCCCACGTGGTGCTGCACCAGCTCTTTCACGTATTCCGGGCTCTTCACCGCCAGGTCGTAACGCAGGCCGGAGCCGATCAGCACCTTCTTGACGCCACGCAGTTCGCGGGCCCGTTTGTAGATCTTGATCAGCGGGCCGTGGTCGGTGGTGAGGTTGGAGCAGATGCCGGGATACACGCAGCTGGGCTTGCGGCACGCGGCCTCGATCTCGGGCGTCTTGCAGCCCAGTCGGTACATGTTCGCCGTGGGGCCACCCAGGTCAGAGACCACGCCGGTGAAGCCTTCCACCTTGTCGCGGATGTCTTCGACTTCCTTGATGATCGATTCTTCGGAGCGGCTCTGGATGATGCGGCCCTCGTGCTCGGTGATGGAGCAGAAGGTGCAGCCGCCGAAACAGCCGCGCATGATGTTGACGCTGAAGCGGATCATTTCCCAAGCCGGGATCTTGGTCGCGCCGTCGTGCTTGCCGTGTTCATCGGCGTAGGCTGGGTGCGGGCTGCGGGCGTACGGCAAGTCGAACACGAAGTCCATCTCGGCCGTGGTCAGCGGGATCGGCGGCGGGTTGATCCACACGTCGCGCGCGGTCGCGCCCTCGCCATGCGCCTGCACCAGCGCGCGGGCGTTGCCGGGGTTGGTTTCCAGGTGCAGCACGCGGTTGGCGTGGGCATACAGCACGGCATCGCTCTTCACCTGCTCGTAGCTGGGCAGGCGGATCACGCTGCGGTCGCGCGCCGGTGGCTTGCGTTTGCTTTGAAAGGCGGGGTTGGGCACGAACTTCAGCGGCTGGATGGCGGGGTTGACCGCCGCAGGCTCGGCATTGCCATCGTCCTTCGAACACGTTTCCCCTTGCGCCTGCGCCTGCTCGCTGGTGGTGAGGTACGGGTTGATGTGGTCTTCCACCCGGCCCGGCATGTCGACGTCGGTGGAATCGATCTCGATCCAGCCTTCGGCCGTGGGATCGCCGGGGCGGCGCACGAAGGCGGTGCCGCGCACGTCGGTGATGCGCTCGATCGGCTCACGCGCGGCGATGCGGTGCGCCACCTCGACCAGCGCCCGCTCGGCGTTGCCGTAGAGCAGCAGGTCGCACTTGCTGTCCACCACGATGCTGCGGCGAACCTTGTCGCTCCAGTAGTCGTAGTGGGCGATGCGGCGCAGGCTGCCTTCGATGCCGCCGAGCACGATCGGCACCTCCTTGAAAGCTTCACGGCAGCGCTGGCTGTAGACGATGGCCGCGCGGTCGGGCCGTTTGCCGCCCACGTCGCCCGGAGTGTAGGCGTCGTCGCTGCGGATCTTGCGGTCCGCCGTGTAGCGGTTGATCATGGAATCCATGTTCCCGGCGGTCACGCCCCAGAACAGGTTGGGCTTGCCCAGGGCCTTGAAAGCCTCGGCGCTGGTCCAGTCGGGCTGGGCGATGATGCCCACGCGAAAGCCCTGTGCTTCCAGCACGCGCCCGACCACCGCCATGCCGAAGCTGGGGTGGTCCACGTACGCATCGCCGGTCACCAGGATGATGTCGCAGCTGTCCCAGCCGAGCTTCTCCATCTCGGCGCGGCTCATGGGCAACAGGGGCGCCACGCCGAACCGCTTGGCCCAATACGGGCGGTAGCTGGTGATCGACTTGGCGGCGCGAGCGAAAAAGGAGACGTCGACGGGAGCGTTCATGGGGTGACACGGACCCGGAGCGCGGGTGGGTGGAAAACCCTCGATTTTACGGGCTTGACCCGATTTCAGGGGCTTGCAGGGCTACTGCCCTCCGCTTGGGCTGCCGCATGGGCAATGAGCCGGTCCATCACCGCTTCCAGCTGGCGCCGCTCGGCGTTCGAAAGGCAATCAAAAATGTCCTCGTTGCGCTGCTCGATCAGCCGCATGACCCGCTTCCACAACGGTCGCCCGGTGCGCGTGAGCGTGAGCACCACGGCGCGCGCATCGGTGTTGCTGGCCGCCTTCAGCACCAGATCGCGCTCAACCAGCATCTGAGCAGCCCGGCTGGCCTGGGCTTTGTCGAGGTTGGCCTGCGCCGCGAGGTCTTTCACCGACAGGGGCGCGAACTGCCCGATGGCCGCCAGGCACCGCGCTTCGCCCACACCCAACCCGAAGACCTGGGCGTAAGCGTCGCTGCTTTGGCGGTCGGTGAGTTTGGCGAGCCGGTGCAACCGCCAGGTCAGGAAATCCTGCAGCGCAGGCGGGGTGGTGTCAGCGGCCATCGCCCACTCCGTCGGCACACTGGCGCTCGGCATGGGCCATGAGGGGCAGCACCTCGTCGGCCCGCTGCAGCCGGCTGATGAGCGACAGGCACAGCATGGAGAGGAACAGCGGGGCCTTGTCTTCACCCACCCGGGTGAGGGCTTCGCACAGGGTGCTGTAGCTGCGGTCGAGATCGGCGTCGGTCATTCAAGCACTCCGGTGGTCTTCAGCGCCTGGAGCACGGGCGCCGGGTCGTGTCCGCGCCAGCGCCCCATCACGTAACCGTCGGGCCGCACGAGCACCAGAGCGGTATCGCCGGCGTTCGACAGGCCGTAGCGCTGGCAGGCCTGGCCGTGTGCATCCATGGCGGGATCGATGCGCAGCACCGCCAGGCCAGGCACGGTCGGCGTCGGTTGACCCACAGGCCCGAAGGCGAGCACCAGAAAGTCCCGCCCGAAGCGGCTGCTGAGGTGAAAAGTGCTCTGTCCGTCCTGCAACAGCGCTTCGGGTGCGGGCGCACCGGGCGCGGCCAGCTCGTGGGTCCAGGCACCGACTTCCGGTGCATTCAGTTTTGAACCCACGTAGGTGATCGGCGTGGACTGGCGCGGGTTGATGAGCGATCGCACCCGCGCATCGCCCTCGGCCAGGCGCAGCGTGGCTTCGCGCATGAGTCGGTAGGCGAAGTTGGGCGGGGCCATGAACTCCGTGCTCTTGGCGCCGTAGGCGATGTTCTCGCGCGTGGCGTGCACACGTTCGGTGGAGTACGAGTCCAGCAGCGTGTGCGGCGACTGGCCGCGCACCACCCGAGCGAGTTTCCAGGCGAGGTTGCCCGCGTCGTCCAGCCCCGAATTGAGGCCTCGCACGCCGAAGATGGGCACCAGGTGGGCCGCGTCACCCGCAAACATCACGCGCCCGTGCCGGTAGCTGGGCAAGGTGAGGCACTTGGCGTTGTAGATCGAGATCCACAGCGGCTCCCAGGGCTCGGTTTCGCCGATCATGGCCAGGTGGCTCTGCACGCGCGGCAACACGTTCTCGGGTTTCACCGCTTCCAGCGGATCTTCGTCGTCGCGAATCTGGAAATCGATGCGCCACACGTCGTCGGGTTGGCGGTGCATGAGGATGGTGGAACCCGGGTTGGACGGGGGGTCGAACCAGGCCAGGCGCTCCACCGCCCGCTGCGTTTTCTGAACCACGTCCACGATCACGTACTTCCCGTCGTACTGCGTGCCTTCGAGCTGCAGGCCGAGCTGCTCGCGTACCGTGCTGCGACCGCCGTCGCAAGCCACCAGCCAGTCGGCGTGGACGGTCTGAGCACCTTCTGGGGTGCTCACTTCGAGGTCAACACCCCCGTCGTGTGGCTTCACCGCGGTCACGCGACTGGCCCATTGAACCTGTGACGAGCCTGTTGCCTGCGCGGATTGGTGCGACAACGCTTCCACGTAAAACTGCTGGATGTTGACCATGGGTGCAAAGCGCTGCGTCGGCTCGCTCGGCATCTGGAAGTGCAGCACCTCGTTGTGGCGCCAGTAGCTGCGACCGCCCACCCAGCTCAGGCCCTTCTCCACCAGGGCCTGGTCGGCACCGACCCAGCCCAGAATCTCCTGCGAGCGGCGCGACATGCAAATGGCACGACTGCCCGTGCAATAGCTTTCATCGGACTCGATGACCAGATTGGCAATGCCCTGGGCCGACAACAAGGCCGACAGGGTGAGGCCAACGGGACCACCGCCAGCGATCAACACGGGAACACGGGAGGGCAGTGTCATCGGCATTTCATCAATTTGGTTGCGTGCGCAACTGTATGCCATGCGCACCCACAAGACAACCAACGACACGCGGGGCAGGTGAATTGAAACAGCGTGTACGGTTCATCTCGTTACCCCTCTTACGGAACGGACCCGAATGTAAGCACCGCCGCACTTAGCATGACTGCTTCACTTTTTGAAGGAGCTGGCATGGCACTGCACTTTGGCAAACGCGACATCGATCAACCCAAAACCCTGAACCAGGGCATGGCCACACCACGCTACGGGCAGAGCACCGGCGGTGTGTCGACGCCATCCCAGCCGTCCGCAGCGGCCCCGGCCACGCCCGACGTGGAGCTGCCTTCCAGCCTGGCCACGAGCCTGTCGGCTTCTTCCAGCGCGCCTGAAGGCGGCAGCAAACTGACCGTGGGGCCGAACATCAAGCTCAAGGGCGTGGAGATCACCGATTGCGACACGCTGGTGGTCGAAGGCATGGTCGAAGCCACCATGGACTCGCGCGTGATCCAGATCGCCCAGCAGGGTGAGTTCAAGGGCTCGGCCGAGATCGACATCGCCGAGATCCGCGGTGTGTTCGACGGCAACCTCACCGTGCGCAACAAGCTGGTGATCTATTCCACCGGCAAGGTGACCGGCCGCATCCGCTACGGCAAGGTGGTCATCGAAGAAGGCGGTCAGCTGTCAGGCGACATCGAGTGCTCGGTGAACGCAGGCAACAAGATCGCCAACAAACACGCCATGGCGCTCGCGGCCTGATCCGTTTCGCGGCACGGCGGTGGGAGGGGCGTCTCACTGCAACGGGTTGACCCAGGCAGCGGCGGTATGCTCGAGCGCGTGCGCACCGCTTTCGCGGGCTCCAGTGGGGCCCGCTTGCCCTTGCGCTCGACCCCGATCACCCCACATCGCCCCCCACCACCGTGCCCGTTCTGAACGTCTGCGACCTGAGTTTCGGCTGGCCGGACATCCCTCTCTTCAGCCACCTCGACCTGCAACTGCTCCCGGGCGTCTCGGTGGTTCACGGCGACGAAAGCTGTGGAAAAACGACGCTGTTGCGCCTGCTGGCCGGAGAGCTGCCGCCCGCTCAAGGCTCCCTGGTGTTGCGTGGCATCTCTCTCGCAACGCAACCCGAGGTCTACCGAGCCTTGGTCTTCCGCACAGAACCCCGCAGCGATGCGCTCGATGCCAGCACGGCCCGAACGTGGTTCTCGACGCTGGCAGCGCGCCATCCCAGCTTCGACACCGGCACCGCGCTGCGGCTCGCCGACGGTTTCGCACTCAACCCTCACATCGACAAGCCGATGTACATGCTTTCGGCCGGCAGCCGACGCAAAGTCTGGCTGAGCGCCGCCTTCGCAGCGGGCGCCACGCTCACGTTGATCGACGAGCCGTTTGCGGCGCTGGACATGAGCTCCATCCGTTTCCTTCGCTCGCTGCTGGAAGAGGCCTCGCAACACACCGACCGGGCGTGGCTGCTGGCCGATCATGTGCCGCCCGAAGGCTTGGAGCTGAAGACCCGTTTGAGGCTCGGTGCAGACCTTTAAACCGGGTGCGGCACCTCCGGTGATTGATTTTTTCTATTCATTTTCACGAAAGTGATATCGCCATCTTCGACATGGACGCGCCGCTTGCAGGCCCCTAAATTCCTCCCATCGACAACACATTCGATGGAGGAAACGATGAGCCACAACGACCAACCGAGCGGCACGCATCCGCTGGCGAAACCCACCTTCTCCCGTTTCGACCAAGCGCCCAGCCCCACAAGAACCAGCCCACAAGTCCCCAACACCGGCTTTCGGGAATGGCTTCGGAAAATCACCTACGGTGAGCCGAGTTCGGCACAACTGGCGTGCGAGCAGGTCCGCCTGGAGCAGATCAGGCGTCTGGTGCAGTCCATGTTGAGCGCCCACCTTGTGGGCATGTCGAGCCGGGACCTGCGGGTTTATCTGCGGTTCATTTCGGCATCGCGACTCGCCGTCATCCGGGAGATGCGGTTTGAATGCTTCGATCTGATGTGCCGCAAGATCAGCGAGCCAGTGGCCGTGCGCAAACTGCTTGAAATGGATGCCCTGCTGGGCTGATCAGGCCGGCGTGCCGGCGCACCTCGCCAGTCAGAGGGCGCGGGACAGAACGGCTGGAGCCGGTGTCTCGGCACCCTCCTCGTGCACCGCTGACAGGAACTCACGCAGTTGCAAACGCAGCCACCGGTGTGGTTTGCTGTTGTGGGTCCGCTGGTGCCAGATCATGTTGACCGGCATGGTGGGCCAGTCAAAGTCGGGGGGCAATGGAATGCTCCGGACCCGCGGATTGCTGCGCACCAATTGCCGGGCCTGCTGCATGCTGGTAGTCACCAACCGGTCGGTCCGACCCAGCAGTTCCGAACACAAGTGCCACGAATTCACGATGGTCGTCCTGCGCGGAGGGAAACCGCGCGATTCGAGCTCCAGGTCGATCGGGCTGCGCCGTCCGCCGTGGCGCTTGAGGAACGTGATCAACAGGTGCTCTTCCGACTGGTATTGCTCCAGCGTGAGCGCATCGCCAACGCGGGGATGCTCCACATTCAAGCAGCAATGCGTGATCTGAAAGTACTTGACGGTTTCCACGTACAGGTCGCGCGCATCGGCGGGTGGTTCGTAGTGGCTGCACACCACGTCAACGAGGCCGTCGCGCAAAGCATCCACATCTTGCGGTCCGTTGGCCGGGGCATGGATGTCCAGGCTCAGGCTGGGCGCCTTTCGCAGAATGCTGCGGTACAGCTCGGCCAGCTCGGTTTCGCCGAACGCGTCGTAGCACGACATGATGATGTGCGAATCGCATTGCAGGGGGTCGAAGGCCCAGGCACTGTTGCTCACGTCTTTCCACAGGCCGACCATTTGCTGGAAAACGGCGTACGCCCCGTCGGCGTAGGGTGTGAGCTGGTACCGATTTTTCTCGCGCACGCAGAGGTCGTCGTTGAGCACGTTGCGCAATCGGGTGAGCGCCTGACTGGCGGCCGAGGGCGTGATGTTCATTCGCGCTGCCGCTTCGGTCAGGCTCTGACTCTCGATGAGTTCGCAAAACAGCGCCAGTTGTTTGATGTCGACGTTTTTCATCTTTCCGTTTGCCGCGGCCAAAAGTCGTTGAATCATACTTTTTAACTACAACTAGTCGAAGGCCGGATACCGATCGTTCTCAAAATATTTCAGTGCCCGATGTAAGGACGGCCAACCGGTGCCGACTACCGCCCAGGTGGTCGCAAAGTGCGCCACCGCTGTCACCCCCAACCTAAGGCACTCCACGATGAAACCTCTGCTTCTTGCCGCCGCCGCCTCCGCTGCCCTGGGCAGCTCCTTTCTGGCTCCCGCCGCGCATGCCCAGGCATCCCTGGCGGAATCTCAAGTCAATGCGCTCGAAGGTCTGGCCGGACCACAACCCGGTTCGCGGCGTTCGGGCGCCAAAGGCGTTTGCGCCAGCGGCCACTTCATCGGCAGCGCCGCTGGCCGCGAACTCTCGCGCGCCTCGGTGTTCAAGGGCGACAAGATCCCCGTGGTGGCGCGCTTCTCGGTCGGGGGAGGCAGCCCCAAAGCGAGTGACAAGGGCAAGACGGTGCGGGGTCTGGCGCTGGCGTTCCAGTTGCCCGGTGGCGAGCAGTGGCAGATGGCCAACATCTCGGCGCCGGTGTTCTTCGTGAGCAAGCCCGAGCAGTTCGCCCCCTTCGTGCAGGCCCGCACCGCCGACCCGGCCACCGGCAAGGCCGACCCGGAAAAGATCAAGGCTTTCAGCGCCGCCAACCCCGACACCACGCGCCAGGGCGCCTACCTGGCTGGCGCGCCGGTGCCGGCCAGTTACGGCACGGTCAACTACTGGGGCGTGAACGCATTTGAATTCGAGGCCGCACCCGGCAAGAGCCGCTTCGCACGCTGGCAGTTCATGCCCGAGGCGGGCGTGCTCGGTCTCACCGAAGACCAGCTCAAATCCATGGGCGACGAGTTCCTGGCGGGTGAGTTGCGCGAACGCGTGGGCAAGGCGCCCGTGTCGTTCGACTTCCGTTTGCAACTGGCCGAGGCCGGCGACAACCTGACCGACCCCACACTGACCTGGCCCGAAGGCCGCACCGTGGTCTCAGCCGGCAAACTGGTGATCGACAAGGTGAGCGATGGCATGGGCGGCGCCTGCGACGCCGTGACCTTCAACCCGCTGGTGCTGCCCGCAGGCATCAAGCCGTCGGCCGACCCGGTGCTCAATGCACGGGCTGCACCGTACGCGATTTCGCTCGGCCGCCGCCTGGGCGAAGCCGCAAAAAAGTAAACCCTCAGGACGACGGGCGGGTGCTCAGCGCCCGCCCAGCCCCATGGCCCGCGAGATCACCTCTTTCATGATCTCGTTGGTGCCGCCGTAGATGCGCTGCACCCTGGCATCGGCGTAGGCCCTGGTGATGGGGTATTCCCACATGTAGCCGTAGCCACCAAAGAGCTGCACGCACTCGTCCATCACCTTGCACTGCAGGTCGGAGCACCAGTACTTGGCCATGCTGGCGGTGGCCGTGTCGAGCTGGTCCACGTTGACCAGCTCGCAGCACTTGTCCACAAACACGCGCGCCACCTGCACCTCGGTCTGCAGTTCGGCGAGCTTGTAGCGCGTGTTCTGGAACGCGGCCACGGGCTGCCCGAACACCTTGCGGTCCTTGGTGTAGTCCACCGTCCAGTCGATCGCGGCTTGCGCTGCGGCCACGGCGCCAATCGCAATCTGCAGGCGCTCCCAGGGCAGTTGCTCCATCAGGCAGATGAAACCCTTGCCCTCGCCGCCCAACAGGTTCTCAGCCGGCACTTTCACGTTGTCGAAGAAGAGTTCCGAAGTGTCCTGCGCCTTCATGCCCAGCTTCTTGAGGCGCTTGCCCTTCTCGAAGCCCGGCATGCCGCGCTCCACCAGCAACAAGCTGGTGCCTTTGGCGCCCGCACTCGGGTCGGTCTTGGCCACCACGATCACCAGGTCGGCGTGCCAGCCGTTGGTGATGAAGGTCTTGCTGCCATTGAGCAGGTAGCTGCCATCGGCCTGTTTGATCGCCGTGCTTTTCACGCCCTGCAGGTCGCTGCCAGCGGCCGGCTCGCTCATGGCGATGGCGCCCACCATCTCGCCACTGGCGAGCTTGGGCAGGTACTTCTGCTTCTGCGCCTCGGTTCCGTAGTGGAGGATGTAGGGCGCCACGATCTCGCTGTGCAAGCCGAACCCGATGCCGGTGAAACCGGTGCGCGCGATCTCTTCCATCTGCACCACCGAATACAGTTTGTCGGCTGCCGAGCCACCAAAGGCCTCGGGCAGCGTCATGCACAAAAAGCCGTTCTCGCCGGCCTTGCTCCACACCGCGCGATCGACAAAGCCCTGCTCCTCCCAGGCCTCGTGGTGCGGTGCGATTTCTTTCTCCACGAACTTGCGGAAGCTGTCGCGGAAGGCTTCGTGGTCGGCGTTGAACAGGGTGCGTTCGATCATGGTGTCACCTATCAGACTGAGAAAGATCGGAGAGAAGGAATTTAACAAAGCAAATGCTTGGCAAAAGTCTATACTGATTCGCGGCATCCGCCTTCCCCCAGGAGACACCATGAGCGAAGCATTCCTTTTTGATGCCGTGCGCACGCCGCGCGGCAAGGGCAAGAAAGACGGCAGCCTGCACGAGGTCAAGCCGATCGACCTGCTGGCCGGCGTGTTGACCCACCTGCAGCAGCGCAACGGCTTCGACACCGCAGCGGTGGACGACGTGGTCATGGGCGTGGTCTCGCCCATCGGCGAGCAAGGCTCGGTGATCGCCAAGGTGGCCGCGCTCAAGGCCGGCTGGGACTGGCGCTGCTCCGGCGTTCAGATCAACCGCTTTTGTGCTTCGGGTCTGGAGGCGGTGAACATGGCCGCCATGAAGGTGAAGAGCGGCTGGGAAGACCTGGTCGTGGCCGGCGGCGTGGAGAGCATGAGCCGCGTGCCCATCGGCGCGGACGGCGGCGCCTGGGCGCAGGACCCGGCGACCAACAGCGACACGCTGTTCGTGCCGCAAGGCATCGGCGCCGACCTGATCGCCACGCTCGAAGGCTTCACCCGCGAAGACGTGGATGCCTTCGCCCTCGAATCGCAGAAACGTGCGGCGGCTGCGCGCGCCGCAGGCCACTTCAAAGGCTCGGTCGTTCCGGTCACCGACTTCCTCGGCCAGACCATCCTGGATGAGGACGAGTTCATCAAGCCGCACACCACCCTGGACGGTCTGGCTGCGCTCAAGCCCGCGTTCGAGCAGCTCGGGGGCATGGGGTTTGATGCCGTGGCGCTGCAGCGCTACCCGCAGGTCGAGCGCATCCACCACGTGCACCACGCGGGCAATTCGTCCGGCATCGTCGACGGCGCCACCGCCGTGCTGATCGGCAGTGAGGCCGCGGGCAAGACACACGGACTCACCCCCCGTGCGCGCATCGTGTCGGTGGCGCTCTCGGGCGCCGACCCGACCATCATGCTCACCGGCCCCATGCCGGCGGCGCGCAAAGCGCTGGCCAAGGCGGGCCTGACCATTGACCAGATCGGCCTGTTTGAAGTGAACGAAGCCTTTGCGGCCGTGCCCATGAAATTCATGAAGGAGCTCGGCGTGCCGCACGAGAAGGTGAACGTCAACGGCGGCGCCATCGCCATGGGTCACCCGCTGGGCGCCACGGGCGCCATGATCCTGGGCACCCTGGTGGACGAGTTGCACCGCCGCCAGTTGCGCTACGGATTGGCCACCCTGTGTGTGGGCGGCGGCATGGGCATTGCAACGATCGTCGAGCGCATCTGAACAACAGCCGAACCCCCATGAAAACCATCCGCTACGAACTGCACGACGGCATCGCCACCCTCACCTTCGACGAGCCGGGCTCGCCGGTGAACACCATGTGCGCCGACTGGCAGCGCGACCTGAGCACCGCCACCGGCCTGGTGGTGCGCGACAAGGCCCTGATCCAGGGCATCGTGCTGGCCTCGGCCAAGAGCACCTTCTTCGCCGGCGCCGACCTCAAGGGCACCATGCGCCTGACAGCGGCCGATGCACCGCGCGTCTTTGCCGAGATAGAGCAGACCAAGAAGAACTTCCGCACGCTGGAGACGCTGGGTGTGCCGGTGGTGAGCTGCATCAATGGCGCGGCGCTGGGCGGTGGCTGGGAAGTCGCGCTGGTCGGCCACCATCGCGTGGCGGTGGACAACCCCAAGATCCAGCTCGGCCTGCCCGAGATCACGCTGGGCCTCATCCCCGGTGCCACCGGCATCACCAAGATGACGCGCCTGCTGGGCTTGATGGGCGCGCAGCCCTACATCCTGGAGAGCAAGCTGTTCAATCCCCGCGAAGCGCTGGAGCTCGGCCTCGTGCACGAGCTGGTGCCCGCCGGCAGCGCAGACGTGGCCGCCGCGCTGCGCGCCGCGGCCCTGGTCTGGATCGCGGCCAACCCGAAAGCTCAGCATCCCTGGGATGCCAAGGACTACAAGATCCCCGGCGGCACACCGGCCAACCCCAAGATCGCCGGCATGCTGACCGTGGCGCCGGCCATGCTCAAGCTGAAGACGCGCGGCCTGTACCCCGCACCCGAAGCCGCGCTGGCCGCCATGGCCGAAGGCACGATGGTCGACTACGACACCGCCACGCGCATTGAAAGCCGCTACCTCGCCAAGCTCATCGTGAGTCCGGTCGCGCGCAACATGATCAACACGTTCTTCTTCAACATGAACGCGATCAAGAGCGGGCAGTCGCGCCCGAAAGATGTGCCGCGCTACAAGCCACAGAGGGTCGGCATCCTCGGCGCCGGCATGATGGGTGCGGGCATCGCCTACACCCAGGCCAGCCGCGGCATCGACACCGTGCTGGAAGACGTGAGTCTGGAGAACGCGCAACGGGGCAAGCTCTACAGCGCCAGACTCACCCAGACGCGTGTGGACAAAGGCCGCATGAGCTTGCACGAACAGCAGGAACTGATGGAGCGCATCAAGCCCACCGCCCACCCCGCCGACCTGCAAGGCTGCGACCTGATCATCGAAGCCGTGTTCGAGAACCGCGAACTCAAGGCAACCGTCACGCGCGAAGCCGAACCCATGCTGGCCGAGGGTGGGTTCTTTGCGAGCAACACGTCCACCCTGCCCATCTCCAGCCTGGCCCACGCCAGCACCCACCCGGCCCGGTTTGTCGGCATCCATTTCTTCAGCCCGGTGGACAAGATGAAGCTGGTGGAGATCATTCGCGGCAAGCAGACCAGCGACGAGACCGTGGCACGCGCCTACGACTACGTGCAGGCGCTGGGCAAACTGCCCATCGTGGTGAACGACTCGCGCGGCTTCTACACCAGCCGCACGTTCGGCACCTTCGTGATGGAAGGTGCGGCCATGCTGGGCGAAGGCGTTCCTGCGCCGGTCATTGAGAACGCGGCCCTGCAGGCCGGCATGCCCGTGGGTCCGCTGGCGGTGCTGGACGAGACGGCGCTGTCGCTTTCGGTCCACGTGCTGGACCAGACCCGCGCCGATTTCCAGGCCGAAGGCAAGACCTTCGAGGCCACACCGGGTGAGCTGCTGGTGGAGCGCATGGTGAAAGAGTTCCACCGCGCCGGACGCGCCGCAGGCGCTGGTTTTTACGACTACCCGGCGGGGCAAAAGAAGACGCTGTGGCCCGAGCTCAAACCCCTGTTTGAACAACCCGGCCAGGCCTGGGACCTGCAGGATGTGAAAGACCGCCTGCTGTACCGCCAGGCGGTGGAAACCGCACGCTGCCTGGCCGAGGGCGTGCTCACCACGGTGCACGACGGCAACGTCGGCTCCATCTTCGGGATCGGCTTCCCGGCCTGGACCGGGGGGGCGTTGCAATTCATTTACGGCATGGGGATTGACGCGTTCGAGGCGCGCTGCGCCCAGCTGGCCCAGCAATTCGGCCCCGGCTTTGCGCTCAGCGAAACCGTGAAAGACGCCATTCGCCAACACCAACCCACGTACTGAGCCCATGCAAAGACTCTCGGGAAAAATCAGCCTCATCACCGGCGCTGCGCAAGGCATTGGCCTGGCCACTGCACTCAAGTTCGCCCAGGAGGGTGCGGTCGTCATCGTTTGCGACGTGAAGCAGGCCGCCGTGGACACCGCGGTGCAGCAGTGCGCAGCGCTGGGCGCCCAGGCCGTGGGCTTTGTGATGGACGTCACACAGCGCGACATGGTCGACGCCGTGGTGGCGCAGGTGGTGGAACGCTTCGGCCGCATCGATGTGCTGGTGAACAACGCCGGCATCACGCAGGACGCGCGCCTGCAGAAAATGACGCTCGAGCAGTTCGACCGCGTGATCGACGTCAACTTGCGCGGCGTCTTTCACTGCGCCCAGGCCGTCGCCGACCACATGAACGCACAAGGCAACGGCGTGATCCTGAACGCCTCGTCGGTGGTCGGTATCTACGGCAACTTCGGCCAGACCAACTACGCGGCCAGCAAGTTCGGCGTGATCGGCTTCACCAAGACCTGGAGCCGCGAACTGGGGCCGAAAGGCATTCGCGTGAACGCCGTGGCGCCGGGTTTCATCGCCACGCCCATCCTCTCCACGATCCCGGAGAAAGTCATCGCGGAAATGGAACACCGCGTGCCCTTGCGCCGCCTGGGCCAGCCCGAGGAGATCGCCAACGTCTACGCCTTTCTGGCGAGTGACGAGGCGAGCTACATCAACGGTGCGGTGATCGAGGTCTCGGGTGGCATGTCGGTGTAGCCCTCGACGATCACAGGAGTGGGGCACGCGGGTGTGCCGAAGTCGACGCGGCCGCGTATATCGCTCGACAACGTGTATGCAAAACGGGGGGCTGTGTTACAACTCGACGTTCTTCTGCACGCTCAGCCATGGTCACCTCTCCGATCCCTGTCAACGAACCCCAAAGGCTGGCCCGACTGCGCGGCCTGGGAGTCCTCGACACCCTGCCGGAAAAGGCCTTTGACGACATTTCCGCGCTGGCGCAGATGATCTGTGGAACGCCCGTGGCGCTCATCAGTCTGGTCGATCAGGACCGGCAGTGGTTCAAGTCGCGTATCGGCATCGTCGAGCATGAAACCCCGCGGGAAGTGGCCTTCTGCTCGCACGCCATCCTCGAGCAAGACCAGGTCATGGTGGTTGAAGATCTGCGGCAGGACCCGCGTTTCAGCGACAACCCGTTGGTGACGGGTGCCCCGGACGCCCGGTTCTATGCGGGCGCACCCATCGTCACCCATGACGGTCTCGCGCTGGGCACCGTGTGCGTGCTCGACACCAAGGCCCGCAAGCTCGACCCCGGGCAAATCGACGCCTTGCAACGGCTCGCCGGTCTGGTCATCAACCTGCTGGAACACGAGTCGGTTCGCATCGAAGAAGCCACGCGCAAACAGGAAGCCTGGCGCCTGCAGCACGAAGAACTCACGGCCATGGCCATTGCGGGCCTGGACCTGCAGGTCTACATCGACCCCAACTACCTCATCCAGCACGTCAACGACACCTACCTCGCCTACTGGGGCGGCACACGGGAAGACATCATCGGGCGCCACATCGCCGAACGTGTGGGCGAGGATGCGTTCCGAAGCATCATCCAACCCCAGCTGGATCGCGCACTGGCGGGTGAGGCGGTGTCCTACACGCGCAAGACGGACTTTCCTGCGCGTGGCGCACGCCATGTGGAGGTGGCCTTGCTGCCGGTTCGCAACACCCGGGGCGAGATCGCCGGGGCCGTGATGCGGGCGCAGGATGTGCATGAAACGCGGGCCCGAGAAGCCCAGTTGCAGCGGACCGTGGCGCTGCTCGAGCAGCGCACCATGGAGCAGGAACGCTTCATCCACATCATCTCGCACGACTTGCGCGAGCCGATCAACACCGTCAACAACTTCACCTCCCTGCTGGTGAGCGACCACAAGGAAGAGCTGCCGCCCGCTGCGCAGCGCTACCTCTCGTTCGTGCAGTCCGGCGGCCAACGCATGAGCTTCCTGCTCGACGACCTGCTGCACTTCGTGCGCCTGGACAGCCGAGCCGTGCAACTGCGCCCGGTGGAGATCAGCCGTTTGATGCAGCAGATCGAGGTGGATCTCGCACCCACCCTGGCCCGCATGGACGGTCGTCTCGAACACCGCCCCCAGCCCCAGGTGATGGCCGATGAAGCGCTGTTGCGCATCGTGCTGAAGAACCTGGCCGCCAACGGCCTGAAGTTCGCGCGACGCGGCGTGCCGCCCGTGGTTCACATCGGCGTCGAAGCGGTTGAAGGCGGCCACCTCATCCACGTGAGCGACAACGGCATCGGCATCGCCGAAGACCACCAGCGCGACATTTTCGACATGTTCAAACGGCTGCACAACCGCAAGCACTACGAAGGTTCGGGCCTGGGCCTGTCGATCTGCCGCCGCATAGCGCAGCTGCACGGCGGTGACATGAGCGTGCAGTCGGTGCCCGGCGAGGGCAGCCGCTTCACCCTGCACCTGCCTGCGGCCCCCGCAGCACCCCACCTGGAATGACCATGACCGCACCCGAGCGATTCATCCTGATCGACGACAACGAGGCCGACAACGTCTACCACGAGATCATGATCCGGCGCGCCGGCTTCACCGGCGACATCCTGGTGTTTGAAAGCGGCATCGAAGCGCTGGCCTTCCTCAAGACCGATCCGCTGAGCATCCCCACCTGCATCTATCTCGACATCAACATGCCGCTGATGGACGGCTTCGAGTTCGCACTTGAAGCCACGCCACTCCTGACCGGCAAACCCACGGTGGTGCTGGTGATGCTCACCTCATCGGGGTCGCCCAAAGACCGCGACCGGGTGGGAGAAATTCCCGTCATCCAGGGCTTCGTCACCAAACCCTTGCTGGCAGACGCCGTTCGGGACATGCTGCAGCGTGGCTGAAGACGCCCCCGCCCAACCCCAATCCAAAACAGACCTTTTTCTCGCCTTCACCTGGCTGGCCCTGCAAGGTTTTGGCGGCGTGCTGGCGGTCGTCCAGCGCGAGCTGGTGGAGAAAAAGCGCTGGATGACGCGCGAGCAGTTCGTTGAAGACTGGGCCGTGGCCCAGATCATGCCGGGCCCCAACGTTGTCAACCTTTCCATGATGATCGGCGGGCGTTACTTCGGTCTGCCGGGCGCACTCGCGGCCCTGGCCGGCATGCTGGCCGCCCCGCTGGTGGTCGTGTTGCTGCTGGCCGTGGCGTATGGCAGCGTGGCCGACAACCCGATGGCACAAAACGCCCTGCGCGGCATGGGCGCCGTGGCCGCCGGTCTGATCACCGCCACCGGCATCAAGCTCATCGCCGCGCTCGACAAGAACGCCATGGGCATGCCGGTGTGCATCGGCCTGGCCGTGCTCACCTTCATCGCCATCGGCCTGCTGCGCTGGCCCCTGCTCTGGGTGCTGCTGGGCATTGGCGGCGCGGCCTGTGTGTGGGCCTACCGCGTGCTCCAGCGCCAAGAGGAGCCGCGCGCATGACCGCCATGACGCCCGACGCTGCCAGCTGGTTCAACCTGTTCACCCATTTCGCCTCACTGTCGTTGCTGGGTGTGGGCGGCGCCATCACCACCGCACCCGACATGCACCGGTATCTGGTCCACCAGAACGGCTGGCTCACCGAAGCGCAATTCACCTCAAGCATCGCGCTGTCGCAAGCCGCACCGGGTCCGAACGTGTTGTTTGTCGCCTTGCTCGGCTGGAATGTGGGCCTCAACGCTGGTGGCGGCCCTGGCGCCGGCTGGACGGCCTGGTCCCTCGCGTTGCTGGGCGTGCTGGTGACCATGGTGGCCATCATGCTGCCCTCGTCCGTGCTCACCTACACCGCCACCCGCTGGGCCCACAAGAACCGCGAACTGCGCGCCGTGCGCGCCTTCAAGACCGGCATGGCCCCCATCGTGATCGCCCTGCTGATCGCCACCGGCTGGCTGCTCACCGGCTCCCACGACCACCCAGGGCGCGACTGGCCGCTGTGGTTGCTCACGGGCGTGGCGACGCTGCTGGTGTGGCGCACGAAGATCCACCTGCTGTGGATGATCGGGGCGGGGGCGGTGTTGGGAGCGTTCGGAGTGGTTTGAGATCGCGCGTCGACCGGATCAAGCCAGCAACGACGGCAGGCACAGCGCCGCAGGCTCCCTGAGACACCGTTCGGCCACCGCATCGAGCGGCGTGGCCTCGGGGTTCACCATCACCACGCGCGCGCCGCACTGGTGGGCGGTGAGCGCCAGACCGGCCGCCGGATAGACCTCACCCGAGGTACCCACCACCAGCATCAGCTCGCACTTGCGCGCAGCCTGCTCCGCCGCTTCGAGTGCGGCCGCCGGCAGGTGCTCGCCGAACCAGACCACCGCCGGGCGGCGCAGGTTGCCGCACACCGGGCAGCGCGGCGGTTGGCCGGGCTGGATGTTGTCGGGCTGACAGCACGTACGCGGCGCGTCGAGCCACTGGTCTTCGGCGATGTTGCCGTGCAGGGCCAGCGCATCGGACTGGCCCGCGCGCTGGTGCAGGCCATCCACGTTCTGGGTGATGAGGGTCAGGCGGCCAGGATGTCGTTCTGCGAACCTGGCGAGTGCCAAATGCCCTGCGTTGGGCTGCACGGCGGCGATCATCTCGCGCCGATGGGCATACCAGTCCCAAACGCGCTGGGGATGGGCACGAAAAGCGGCCTCGGTCGCCAGGTCTTCGGGGTTGAACCGGGACCACAACCCGGTCTGCGCGTCGCGGAAGGTGGGCACACCAGATTCGGCACTCATGCCCGCGCCGGTGAGCACGGCGATGTGGCGCGCTTCACCAATCCAGCGACGCACCGAGTCGTGCATGTTCAACTGCGCTGGCGCAGCGCCTCGTACAGACACACGCCGCTGGCCACCGACACGTTCAGGCTCTCCACCGCGCCGTGCATGGGAATGCTCACCAGTTCGTCGCAGGTCTTGCGGGTGAGCTGGCGCATGCCCGCGCCTTCGGCACCGAGCACCAGCGCCACCGGACCTTTGAGTTCCACCTGGTAGAGCGTCTTCGGTGCGTCGTCGCTGGTGCCGATGATCCAGATGTTGCGTTCCTTGAGTTCGCCCAGCGTGCGCGCCAGGTTGGTCACCATGAAGTACGGCATGGTCTCGGCCGCGCCGCTGGCGACCTTGGCCACGGTGGCGTTGATGCCGGCGGCGTGGTCCTTGGGCGCGATCACGGCGTGGGCACCGGCGCCGTCGGCCACCCGCAGGCAGGCGCCGAGGTTGTGCGGGTCGGTGATGCCGTCGAGCACGAGCAGCAGGGGTGGCACACCGGTGGCCTCCAGTTGCTCCAGCAATTCGTCAAGCGAATGCACCTGCTTGATCTCTTCGACGCGCGCGACCACGCCCTGGTGGCCGTGGCTGCCGGCGAGCTTGGCGATGCGCAGGCCGTCGGCCTCGATCAGGCGGGCGTTGGCCTCGCGGGCCTTGTCGAGAAACTGGCGCATGCGCGCATCGCGGCGCGTGGGCTCGTAGTAGATCTCGATGATGGATTGGGGCGCGGTTTTCAGGCGCACGCCCACGGCGTGAAAGCCGAAAAGCACTTTGGGGGAAGACATGCCCGGATTATCCCCTCCGGGCGCACGCGGCCTCAGGCGACGGCCGCGGTCTCTTTCGCTTCGGGCACCACCTGCCCGGCCTCGATGGTGATGCGGCGTTCGCAGCGCTGCGCGATGCCTTGGTCGTGCGTGACCAGCACAAGGGTGGTGCCTTGCTCACGGTTGAGGTCGAACATGAGTTCCATGATCTTGCCGCCGGTGGCGAAATCGAGGCTGCCGGTGGGTTCGTCGGCCAACAGCACGGCGGGCTGCACCACGAAAGCGCGCGCCAGCGCCACGCGCTGCTGCTCGCCGCCCGAGAGCACCTTGGGGTAGCTGGACAGCCGCTCGCCCAAGCCCACGCGTTGCAGCATGTGGGTGGCGGTGGCGCGGGCGTCGCGCCGCCCGGCCAGCTCCAGCGGCAGCATCACGTTTTCCAGCGCGGTGAGGTTGCCCAGGAGCTGGAAGCTCTGGAACACAAAACCGACCTTTTGCGAACGCAGCGCGGCGCGCTGGTCTTCGTCCATGGCGAACAAATCGACGCCATCGATGTGAACTGTGCCGCTGGTGGGCGTGTCCAACCCGGCCACGATGGACAGCAACGTGCTCTTGCCCGACCCGGACGCGCCCACGATGGCGGCGGTTTCCCCTTTGTTCAGGGTGAAATCGATATCGCGCAGAATGGTCAGCGACCCGGTGGAGTCGGTGACCGACTTGAACACATGCTGGACCGCAATCATCACATCGGACATGGAAGGACTTCTCAAGTTGAAACGCCGTCACTTTAACGCGCTGGTCTGCAGTGTGTGCGCGCTCGCCGCTGCAGGGTCTTTGGGCCATGCACTGGCGCAGGCACCTGCGCAAGCGGCCAGCAGCAAGCTGCCGGTGGTCCTGGTGGTCGGCGATTCGCTCAGCGCCGAATACGGTCTCAAGCGCGGCACCGGTTGGGTGGCCTTGTTGAGCGAAACCTTCGCCAAAGAGAAAGTGAAGGCGCGCGTGGTCAACGCCAGCATCAGCGGCGACACCACGTCGGGTGGGCGTTCGCGCATCGCGGCCCTGCTCAAGCAGCACCAACCCAAGTGGGTGGTCATCGAGCTCGGCGGCAACGACGCGCTGCGCGGCCTGCCCCTGAACATGACCCGCGAGAACCTTGCCACCATGGCGCGGCTGTCTCGCGAAGCGGGCGCCCAGGTGCTGCTGCTGGGCATGGAGATGCCGCCGAACTACGGCGCGAAGTACGCACAGGAGTTCCGCGAGGTCTTCACCGCCGTGGCCAAGGCCGAGAAGACCGCCCTGGTGCCGTTCTTTCTGAAGGACGTTGCCGACACCAAGGACCCGACCTCGCTGTTCCAGAGCGACCGCATCCACCCCAACGAGTCGGCTCAGCCCACCATGCGCGACAACGTGTGGCCCGAACTTCGCAAGCTGATCGCCCGTCGATAATCGGGCATGCCCGTCCACACCCTGAATGCCACCGAGGCGCTGAGCCGCCTGGCCGAATTCGACCTGATCATCGACGCTCGCACCGAAGACGAGCACGCGCTCGACCATGTGCCTGGCGCGGTGAACTGGCCCACGCTCGACAACGAAGAGCGCATCACCATCGGCACGATGTACAAGCAGGTCAATCCGTTCGAGGCGAAGAAGCGCGGTGCGGCCTTGTCGGCCCGCAACATCGCGGCCCACATCGAACGCGAAGTGATCGACAAGCCGCGCACCTGGAAACCGCTGGTGTACTGCTGGCGTGGCGGCAACCGCAGCGGTGCGCTGGCCACCATCCTGGGTGCCATCGGATTTCACGTGACCCTGGTCGAAGGTGGCTACAAGGCCTGGCGCGCGGCGCTGGTCGAGTCGCTGCCGGCACTGGCCGAGCGACTGCACTACCGCATCGTCTGCGGCCCCACCGGCAGCGGCAAGACGCGCCTGCTGCAAGCCTTGGCGGCGCAAGGCGCGCAGGTCCTCGATCTGGAAGCCCTGGCCAGCCACCGCAGTTCGGTACTGGGCCACATACCCGGCCAGCCGCAGCCGAGCCAGAAGCGTTTTGATTCGATGGTGTGGTCTGCCCTGCGTGGCTTCGACCCGGCGCGCGTGGTGTACGTGGAAAGCGAGAGCAAGAAGGTGGGCAACGTGCGTGTGCCCGATGCCCTCATCGAGGCCATGCGGGCCAGCCCCTGCATCGACCTGCGCCTGTCGGACACGGAGCGTGTGGCACTGCTGCTGGAGGACTACGACTTCTTCGTGAAAGACCCGGTGTCGTTTTGTTCGCGCCTGGAAGCGCTGACCGAGTTGCGCGGCAAAGAGGTGGTGACGGGGTGGACCGAGCAAGTGATGCATGGTCAGACGCCCGACGTGGTCCTGGAGCTGCTGACCCGCCACTACGACCCGATGTACGCCCAGTCGATCGGGCGCAACTTCAAACAGTTTCCGCAGGCCCTGCCCTGTGAGCTGCGGGACCGTTCAGCCGATTCGCTGAACGAAGCTGCGCGATCCTTGATCGCCAGCGAAAGCGCGGCCTGAGCGAGGAGCCCAGGCCGCTGACAAGACCCAAAAGGTCAGTTGCCTGCGCCAGCGCCGTCGCCGCCCGATGCGCCGTCTGGTGCATCGGTGCCCGGCTCTTCCGGTGCATCGGTGTCGTCGTGGCGGCGGCCTTCGGCCTTGGCCTTGAGCTTTTCCTCTTTCTTCTTCTTCTTGGCAAGCTCGCGCTGGCGTTTTTCGTATCCGTAGTTGGGAGTAGCCAAATCAGTCTTTCAGGTCTGTTGAAACGAAGGGGTCAGGCTTGCAAGGCGCTCATGGCCTGTGCGAGGTCGGCACGCAGATCGTGCACGGATTCCAGACCGACCGCAAAGCGTACCAGACCACCGGCGTGCGGCCATGCGCGCGTGCGAATGGAGGCCATGTCGTAGGGGGCGCAGAGGCTGATGGGTCCGGCCCAGCTCCAGCCCAGGCGGAAGAGCTGGAGGCTGTCGCAAAACGCATCGATGCGCGACTGGGGAATGGACGCGTCGAACACGGCACTGAACAGACAGGCCGCCGCGGTGGCGTCACGCTGCCAGGCGGCGTGCCCGGGCGAGTCGGGCAAAGCGGGATGCAACACCTGAACCACCCCCGGCTGCACCTGCATCCACTGCGCCAGCGCGCGGGTGGCCGTGTCCTGCGCCTCGTAGCGCAAGGCCATGGTCGGCAGGTTGCGCAGCACCAGTTCGGCATCGTTGGCGGCCACACCCAAGCCCAGCCGCATGTGGGTGAGCAGCACCTGGCGGTGCAAGGTTTCATCGCGCGTGACCACCGAGCCCATCAACACGTCGGCGCCGCCACTGGGGTACTTGGTGAGCGCCTGCATGGAGATATCGACGCCCAGATCAAACGCGTTGAAGGCGATGCCGGCGCCCCAGGTGTTGTCGAGCACCGTGACGATGGACCGTTGTCCTCCGCGAGTCTCATTGGCCTGCTGCACACGGGCCACGAGCGCAGGAATGTCGGGGAACTCCAGCGTGATGGAGCCGGGTGCTTCCAGCCAGACCAGGCGCGTGGCGGGCGAGAGCTGCCGCGCCAGGTCGTCCGGGTCCATGGCGTCGAAGAAGCGGTGCGTGATGCCCCAGGCCGCCAGTTCGACCGCCGCGAACGCCTTGCCGGGGCCGTAGGCGTTGTCGGGAATGAGCACCTCGTCGCCGCTGCGCAAGAAGGCCATGTCGACCAGCGTCACAGCCGACAGGCCGCTGGGCACCAGCACACAGTGCTGGCCGCCTTCAATGGTGGCAATGCGCTCTTCCAGCGTGAAGGTGGTCGGCGTGCCATGCAGGCCGTAGGTGTAGCCGCTTTTGTCTTTCCAGTCGTAAGTGCGCAGTGCCTGGACGTTGGGGAAGAAGACGGTGGACGCCTTGTGCACACCCGGCGACACCGCCTCGAAACCTTCGGGGGGTTTGTAGGGGTGGTGGATCAGGCGGGTGGACAGGTCTTTCATTCAGTTCACAGTTTCCATTTTTCCAGCAGTTGGGCGGGACGCATGCTGTCGTAGCCTTCAAAGGGCTGGTGGATCCAGGGATTGGTCGGCAGGAATTCCACGGAATAGTCGGGCGTGAAGGCCGAGAGCTGTTTGGTCCAGATCACTGCGCTGCGCATCTCGGTGATGGGCGCGTAGTTGTTCTTGAGCATGTCGATCACGGCCTTGAGGGTGTGACCGGAATCGGCCAGGTCGTCCACCAGCAGCACTTTGCCGGCGATCTCGCCCTTGGGCGTGGTGATGTAGCGCGCAATGTCCAGGTTGCCCTGCTGCGTGCCGGCGGCGGCGCGGTAGGAACTGGTCGACATGATGGCCAGCGGCTTGTCGAAGATGCGCGAGAGGATGTCACCGGGGCGCATGCCACCGCGAGCGAGGCACAGAATGGTGTCGAACTCCCAGCCGGACTGGTGGACCTTGAGTGCGAGCTTTTCGATCAGGTTGTGGTATTCGTCGTATGAGACGTAGAGGTGTTTGCCGTCTTCGGTGAGCATTCGGACTCCTGGGGGTATCGGTCGGGATTCTTGCACGGTGCAGGCCCCCGCGGGAGCCCTGCGTGCGCTGCTCAGCCGTGGTACGGGTGGTGAATCAGGATGGTGTGGTCGCGGTCCGGGCTGGTGGAGACCACATGGATCGGCACACCGGTGGTGTCCGCAATCCGCTGGAGATACCGGCGCGCGTTGTCGGGCAGCTTGTCGAGCTGCGTCACGCCCACCGACGAATCGCTCCAGCCGGGCAACGTTTCGTAGATGGGCTTGCAGCGCGCGATGTCTTCAGCACCCAGGGGGAGAATGTCGATGGTTTCACCGTCGAGTTCGTAACCGGTGCAGAGCTTGAGCTCTGTCAGGCCATCAAGCACGTCGAGTTTGGTGATGCACAGACCGGTGAGGCCGTTGACCTGCGCCGAACGCTTGAGCAGCGCGGCGTCAAACCAGCCACAGCGGCGGCTGCGACCGGTGGTTACGCCTTTCTCGGCACCCACGGTGGCCATGTGCCAGCCCGGTGTGCCTTCTTTTTCCCATTCGAGTTCGGTCGGGAACGGACCTCCACCCACGCGGGTGCAGTAGGCCTTGGTGATGCCCAGCACATAGTGCAGCAGGCCCGGGCCCACGCCGGAGCCGGCGGCGGCGTTGCCGGCCACGCAGTTGCTGGAGGTGACGAAGGGGTAGGTGCCGTGGTCGATGTCGAGCAGCGTGCCCTGCGCACCTTCAAACAGCAGGTTGGCGCCGGCCTTGTGCGCTTCGTTGAGTTCGCGCGACACATCCGCGATCATGGGCTTGAGCAGTTCGGCCTGTTGCATGGCTTCGGTGAACACCGGCTCGAACTGGATCGCGCCATCCTTCATGTAGGCGGCGATCTTTTCGTCCCATGCCATGTCGGCCGAATGCAGGTAGGTGGTGAGCAGGTGGTTGTGCAGGTCGAGCAGCTCTCGCAGCTTGGCGGCAAAACGCTCGGGGTAGCGCAGGTCCTGCACGCGCAGCGCACGCCGCGCGATCTTGTCTTCGTAGGCCGGGCCAATGCCGCGGCCGGTGGTGCCGATTTTTTCGGTGCCGGCCTTGACCTTGGCGGCTTCGCGCGCGATGTCGATCGCAGCGTGGAATGGCAGGATCAGCGGGCAGCCTTCGCTCACGCGCAGGCGCGAACGCACTTCGACACCGGCCTTCTCCAGCCCGGCGATCTCTTCAAACAACTTGCCCACCGAGAGCACGACGCCGTTGCCGATGTAGCACTTGACGCCGGCGCGCATGATGCCGCTGGGGATGAGGTGGAGCGCGGTCTTCACACCGTTGATGACCAGCGTGTGGCCGGCGTTGTGGCCGCCCTGGAACCGAACCACACCGGTGGCGGTTTCGGTCAGCCAGTCGACCAGCTTGCCTTTGCCCTCGTCGCCCCACTGGGTCCCCACCACCACCACGTTGCGACCGGGTGTCACGGCGTTGCTGCTGTTCTTCATTGGCTGATTTCCGTTTGAATGTTCTTCACTGCCCATGCGCCCGCCTGTGCCGCGTCGGGCACCAGTTCGCGGTCGCAATGGAATTCGTCGACTTCGTGTTCGTGGCCGGGCAACACGCAGACCACCGTGTGGCCCTGCGCGCGCAGGCCGGCCACGGCATTGCGCAAGCTGGCGTCCATGCCCCATGGCGCGCGGATCGCGGCCACCAGTGATCGTGGTGCCACGGCGGCCACGAGTTCCTTCAGGTCCAGGCTGAAACCCACCGCTGGACGGTTGCGGCCGAACACGGCGCCCACTTCGTCGTAGCGGCCACCCCGGGCCAACTCCAGCGACTGGCCCGCACTGCCCTGCCCTGCGTGCGCAAACAAGGCGAAGCGCATGCCGGTGTAGTAGGCGTAGCCGCGCAGGTCGGCCAGATCGATCGACACCGCCATGTCCTGCGCGTGCGAAGCGAGCCAGCGCAGGTTGTCGAGTGCCGCGTGCAGGGCCGGAGACGCCTGCAGCGTCTGTCCGGCTTCATCGAGCACAGCCACGTCGCCGAAGAGTCGAGGCAATGCGCAGAGATCGCGGCGGACGTTGGTCGGCAGATCGCGCGCCAGCACCTGGAGCTCGGCCACGTCCTTGGCATTGAGCGCCGCGTGGATGCGGGCTTCCTGCGTCGCGGTCAGCGTCACCGGCGCCAGCACAGCGTCGATCACGCGCACATCGGCCATGTCGAGCTGAAGGCCCTTCACCCCGGCCACGCGCAGACTGGCTTGAGCCAGCTCAATCACCTCAAGGTCAGCCTCCAGACCGGCGTGACCGTAGATCTCGGCGCCGAACTGCAAGGGTTCGCGACTGGCCAGCGGGCGGTCGATGCGGGTGTGCACCACCGGGCCGCAGTAGCTCAGGCGCGCCACGCCCTGGCGATTGAGCAGGTGCGCGTCGATGCGCGCCACTTGCGGCGTGCTGTCGGCGCGCAAACCCAGCGTGCGGCCAGACAACTGGTCGACGAGTTTGAAGGTTTGGAGGTCAAGTGCTTCGCCGGTACCGGTGAGCAGCGATTCGAGATGTTCCAGCAGGGGCGGCATCACCAGCTCGTAGCCATAGCCACGGGCCGTGTCGAGCAAGCTCCTGCGCAATTCTTCGATGTGGCGGGCCTCGGAAGGCAAGACATCGGCTATGTGATCCGGGAGGACCCAGGCAGACATGGGCATTTTCAGGAGCTGTTAAATCCGCGATTTTACCGGGGTGCGGAACGGTCTCCGCAGGGCCATCGCTCAAGAGGCCGCCAGCGGGCGAGTCAAACGTCCGCCTGGACAAGGAAATCAACCGAGCAGCCAGACCATCAGCCCGCCGACGGCTACACAGATCAACCCGAAGAAACGCAGTTGCCCGTCGCGCAGGCCAAGCATGTCGGTGAAGACCCGACGCCACAAACGTGGCGCCACCAAGGGGAGAAGGCCTTCGAACACCAGCACGAGCGCCAGTGCCGTCCAGATCGCGTCCACGCCTGGGTCGCAGCGCGCTCAGCGCTGATGCATCGCGCAAGCGCCAGACGCCGTGACGCTCACCGGCTGGGCGCCAGGTTGCTGCTGCGCAGCGACTTGAAGAAGTCGGAAGAGGGATCGACCACCACCACGTCGGACTTGCTGGCGAAGCTGGACTTGTAGGCCTCCAGGCTGCGGTAGAACTGGGCAAACGCCGGGTCGCGACCAAAGGCATCGGAGAAAGCAGCCGCGGCCTTGGCATCCCCCTCGCCCTTGATGAGCTGCGCATCGCGGTAAGCCTCTGACACGATCACTTCACGCTGGCGGTCGGCATCGGCGCGGATCTTTTCGCCCTCGGCAAAACCGGTGGACCGCAGTTCGTTGGCCACGCGTTTGCGCTCGGCCTCCATCCGCTGGTAGACCGATGCGGTGATGCTCTCGGCGTAGTCCACGCGGGTGATGCGCACATCGACCACGTCCATGCCCCAAGGCTTGTCGGCGCTGCGCACAGCAGCGAGCACTTCGCGCTTGACGTCAGCCATCAGTTCTTCGCGACGGGTCGAGAGCAATTCGTTGACGGTGCGCTTGTTCACTTCCTGCTGGAACGAGTTGCGCACGACGCGGTTGAGCTGCAAGGCGCCGGCTCGCTCGGTGATCCCGACGTTTCGGATGTACTCCTGCGGCTCGGCAATGCGCCAGCGCACGTACCAGTCGATCACCACACGCTGCTTCTCGGCGGTGAGCGTCGGCTCGGTGTCGGTGCTCTCCAGCGTCAGCAAGCGCTTGTCGATGTAGGACACGTTCTGGAACGGTGGCGGCAACTTGAAGTTCAGACCCGGCTCGGTCACGACCTGCTTGATCTGGCCCAACTGGAAGACCACGCCGAACTGGCGCTGATCAACCACGAACAGCATGGAACTGGCGATGGCCAGCGCCACGACGAGGCTGGTGAGGATGAAACCCAATTTGTTCATGTGCGGTGCTCTTTGGTCTCGTGTGCGGCGTTCAGCGGCTCTCGCGTTCGCGCGAGCGGGCTGCGTTGTCAAGGCTGCGGCTGGCCGGGGTGGCGGGGGCCGCGCTGGTTGGCGCTGCAGGCGCCGCGGGCGTCGCAGACGGCGACTGGGTCGTCATCTGCATGATCTTGTCCAAGGGCAGGTACAGAAGGTTGTTGCCGGCCTTGGAATCCACCAGCACCTTGGTCACATTGCTGTAGATCTCCTGCATGGCGTCTGTGTACATGCGCTCCCGGGTCACCTGCGGGGCCTTCTGGTATTCGGTCAGCACCGAGCGAAAGCGCTGGGAATCACCTTCCGCCTGAGCGACGATGCGGGCGCGATAGCCTTCAGCTTCTTCGGTCAGCCGGGAAGCTGCACCGCGAGCCCTTGGGACCACATCGTTGGCGTAGGCCTCGGCTTCGTTCTTGGCGCGCTCGCGCTCCTGACCCGCCTTGAGCACATCGTCAAACGAAGCCTGCACCTGCTCGGGCGGACGGACACCGCCTTGTTGCAAGTTGATGCCCACGACCTCGATACCCACTTTGTAGCGATCCAGGATGTTTTGCATCAGCGCGCGCACCCTCGGCGCGATCTGGTCGCGCTCTTCGGCCAGAGCAGCGTCCATCTTCATCTTGCCCACCACTTCACGCACCGCCGTTTCGGCGGCCTGAACCACGGAAGCATCCGGATCCCGGCTCTCGAACAGGAATGCACGCGCGTCGTTGAGGCGGTACTGCACGGCAAACTTGATCTCGACGATGTTTTCGTCTTCCGTCAACATGGCCGACTCGCGAAGACCGGTGGCGGGCACCAGGTTGTCCCGGCCCACATCGACCGAACGAATCTGCGTCACGAACACCGTCTCGTGTCGCTGGACCGGGTACGGCAAGCGCCAGTTGAAACCAGCCCCGACCGTGCTGTTGTACTTGCCGAACTGTGTGATGACGGCCTGTTGGCCCTCTTGCACGATGAAGAAGCCGGTGCCCAGCCAGATCAGCGCCGCAACGCCGACAATGAGTCCCGCGCCAATGCCGGTCGTCTTCGGGCTCGGGTTGAAGTTGGGCATGCCACCACCGCCGGAGCCATTGCCGCCGCCCTGACCACCACCCTTTTTGCCCAACAAGCCGCCGAGCTTGCGATTGAAGTCGCGCCACAGCTCGTCAAGGTCTGGAGGACCCTGGTTGGGCCCCTGACCACGAGGGCGCTGAGGTGCCCGGTTGTCGTCGTTGCGATCGGGTTCCTGTCCGTCTTTCGAACCTTCGTTGCGGGGTGCATCGTCGCCCCGACCCCAGCGTGGATCGTTCAGATTGAACATGCCCAACAACTTGCTCACGCCGCGTCGGGGTTTGGACCTTGGGCCAGGCTGCTCAGCGCGGGAGGGGGTTTGCAGATTCACATCCATGTGTTGCCAACTTTTTGTCGATTCAAAAACCATCACATTGTGCCCAATCAGGACAGCGGACTTTCAATTTCGGGGAACGCCCCCGGGCTCATGGGGCCTTGCCCGCCTTTGAGGTTCATCACCCGCGCCGCCAACAGTGCTCGCAGGGCGGGCAAACCCTCGCCGGTCTTCGCACTCACGTAGATTCGAGACACAGGCTGCCCATCCAGTTCCATTTGATCACTGAGAACATGCGGACGGTTTGCTTCGTCCATGGCGTCGAGTTTGTTGAACACCAGGATTTGAGGGACTTGCTCGGCCCCGATGTCATTGAGCACGCTCATCACAGACGCAATTTGCTCCGGGTGCGAGGGATTGGATGCATCCACGATGTGCAGGAGGAGATCGGCGTCAGCGGCTTCTTGCAAGGTCGCCGCAAAGGCATCGACCAACCCGTGCGGGAGATCGCGGATGAACCCCACCGTGTCGGACAACGACACCGAACGGCCCGCCTCGCCCAGGTAGAGCTGGCGGGTCGTCGTGTCGAGCGTGGCAAACAACTGGTCGGCCGCGTAGGCGCGTGCCTTGACCAAGCCGTTGAACAACGAAGATTTGCCAGCGTTGGTGTACCCCACCAACGAGATGGAAAAAGTGTCGCGCCGCTCACGCTGACGGCGCTGGGTGGCGCGTTGCTTCTTCACTTTCTCAAGCCGCTCTTTGGTGCGCTTGATCGACTCACCGATCATGCGGCGATCCAGCTCGATCTGCGTCTCGCCGGGGCCACCGCGCATGCCGATGCCGCCGCTCTGACGCTCAAGGTGCGACCAGCGCCGCACGAGTCGGGTGGAAAGGTACTGAAGCCGAGCGAGTTCAACCTGCAGCTTGCCTTCGTGGCTGCGGGCACGCTGCGCGAAGATTTCCAGAATCAGCAACGTTCGGTCATTGACCGGCATCCCCAGGTGGCGCTCCAGATTGCGCTGCTGGGCCGGGCTGAGCGATTGGTCGAACAGCACCTCTGAAGCGCCGGTCGACTGGGCCAACAGTTTGATTTCGTCCGCCTTGCCGGAGCCCACGAACAAGGCTGGGTCGGGTGCTCTGCGCTTGCAGGTCACCCGATCGGCCACCGAATAGCCCGCCGTCTGGGCCAGCAGACCCAATTCTTCCAGCGGGGCGTCAAAGTGAGGAGCACCAAAATCCACGCCCACCAGAATGACCGATGGGGTGGACATGGACGGTACGTCGGGTGATTTCAAATGGGTTCAGTGACAGCGCGGAGGGCGCTGCGCACCGGGTCGTGGCTCGAGTCCGACCCGGCATTCAGGGCGCCAGTGTTCAAGGTGCGGTTGAGTCGTCTGCAGCCGCTGCGGTGAACTGCACGGGACGCCCCGGAACGATGGTGGAGATGGCGTGCTTGTACACCATCTGGGTCACGGTGTTGCGCAACAGAACAACGTATTGGTCGAACGACTCGATTTGCCCCTGCAACTTGATGCCATTGACCAGGTAAATCGACACGGGGACGTGCTCCCGGCGCAGCTGGTTCAGGAAGGGATCTTGCAAGAGTTGGCCTTTGTTATTGCTCACGATATTCTCCGTGTTCAGAAAAAAGTGGATAGGAAAACAACCATACCACAGGGCCAGCGATGCTCAGGCCCTTCGGGGAGATTCCTATTCCTTGAAAGGATTGGTGGAGGTCTTGAACTCGATCCGCAGAGGCGTGCCAACAAGATCGAAGGCCTTGCGGAAGCGCCCCTCGAGGAAGCGCTTGTACGAATCCGGCACGTGTTCCAGCGAGTTGCCGTGGATCACGATCACCGGCGGGTTCATGCCACCCTGGTGGGCATAGCGCATTTTGGGGCGGAACATGCCGCCGCGCGTCGGCGCCTGGAACTGAACCGCTTCGGCCAACAGGCGGGTGAGCACCGGGGTGGACATCTTGCGCGTGGCCGATGCCTGGGCCTGGATGATCGATTTCCACACCGGCGCCAGTCCCTGACGCTTTTGGGCCGAGATCATGTGCATCGACGCGAATTTCAGGAAGGCCAGGCGGGTCTCGATCTGACGTTCGATCTGCTCGCGCTGGTAAGCATCCACCGCGTCCCATTTGTTGATGGCCAGCACCACGGCGCGGCCGCTTTCCAGGATGTAGCCTGCAATGTGGGCGTCCTGGTCGGTCACGCCCTGCGTGGCATCGAGCAGCAGCAGCACGACGTTCGCGTTTTCAATGGCCTGCAGGGTCTTGACCACCGAAAATTTCTCGATCGCCTCGAACACCCGACCCTTGCGACGGATGCCGGCGGTGTCGATCAGCTCGAACTTCTGGCCATTGCGCTCGAACGGCACGGAGATGGTGTCGCGCGTGGTGCCGGGCAGGTCGAATGCCACCAAGCGCTCTTCGCCCAGCCAGGCGTTGATCAGGGTGGACTTGCCCACATTGGGCCGCCCCGCCACCGCCAGACGGATCACGCCGACCGGTGCGGGTTCTTCCTCTTCGTCTTCCGGTGGCAGGCCGGGAATGCGCTCCATGGCCAACTCGACCATCGAGCGGATGCCCTGTCCATGCGCACCGGAGACCGGCAGCACTTCGCCCAGACCCAACTCGTAAAACTCGACCAGCTGCAAGCCCTGGGTCATGCCCTCGGCCTTGTTGGCCACCAGCACGCACGGCTTGCCCAGCCGACGCAGGTAACTTGCGATCTCGTGGTCCTGGGCGCTGATGCCAGCCCGGGCATCGACCACGAACAGCACCACGTCGGACTCGGCCACGGCCTGCCGTGTCTGCTTGGCCATCTCCTTGTAGATGCCTTCGGTGGCATCGGGCTCGAAGCCCCCGGTGTCGATGACGATGTATTCACGCGCACCGAGGCGGCCATTGCCGTAATGGCGATCACGGGTGAGGCCGGCAAAGTCGGCCACGATGGCGTCGCGAGAACTCGTCAGGCGGTTGAACAGGGTGGACTTGCCCACATTGGGGCGGCCCACCAGGGCGATGACGGGTTTCAAGGAAAACTGCTTTCGTTCAGGACGCGGTACGGCTGAGCCGTGACCACTATTGGGGGCGCCAGGCGTACACGCCGCCGTTGCGCGTCTGCACCACGAGCGCGTCGCCCGCGAGCACAGGGGCGGCGAGAACCGGCGACCCGTCGGTGCTCAGGCGGGTCATTTCACTGCCATCTTCGCGTGAGATCAAATGCACGAGGCCGCTGCTGTCGCCCACGGCCACCACCCGGCCCAGGGCCACGGGAGCACTGAGGCCGCGGTATTTCAGACGGTCGATGCTCCAGGCCGGCTCGCCGGAAGCGCGTTGCCAAGCTTGAAAGCGGCCTTCCGCGTCGGCACCAAACACCAGACGGTCGTCACCGTGAACACCGGTGGTGCCCTGCGCAACGCGTGACCACACCACCGTCCCTCGGCTGGCATCCACACAAGCCACGGCCGCCGAGTAGGCTCGCGCGCACACGCTGTCGCCAATTCGGCTGACCGGGCCAACGATGTCCACCAGCCGCTCCACTTCGTTGGTGCCGCGCGACGTGGCCACCGGCGCCTCCCAGCGCACGGATCCATTGGCAGGATTGAGGCCCACGAGTCGCCCCGACAATCCAGCCACCAGTGTGTCGCCAACGGCCAGCAAAGCGCCACTCTGGCTCAGCACCAAGGGCTCACTGGTGCGTGTTTGGGTCCACAACCGGGCGCCATTTTTGGCGTCAAACGCGGTGACGGTGCGGTCGGCCGAGAGCACGAACACACGTGCACCTGCCACCAGCGGGGCCGTGAAGGCGCGGGCAGGCAGACGCACTCGCCAGACTTCGCGACCGTTGGCCATCGCCACGAGCTGGTTTTCGCGCGTGACCACGGCGGCGGTTTGCCCGTCAGACCCCACACCGGCAGCGATGGGGGTGCCGAGATTCAAACGCCAGACATCTTGACCGGTCACGCCATCGAGCGCCGCCACGGCGCCCGATGTGCTGGCCACGAACACGCGGCCCGAGGCCACTGCGGGCGTCATGGATTCGGTGCCGGGGCCGATCTGCGCGGTCCATGCCACACGTGTTCCCATCAGTGCAGCCACGGGCGGCAACTCGGCGGGTTGTGGCTTCTTGGGACCGGAGGAACAGGCTGCAAGACCGGCAAGGACCAGCGCACCCAGGCAAGCGGTGCGCAAACTGCGCTGCCAGGAGTTCAGAAATGGGTTCAACGGACGACCTCGGTTGTTGGAGTCAGGCTGGCCACATCGACGCCCAGCGAAGCCAGCTTCACCTCGACCAGCCGGCGGTATTCGGTTCGGGTGCTGAGGCCCTGCCAGGCGGCCTGGTACTGCGCCTTGGCTTCGTCGGTTTTTCCCTGGGCCATGAACACATCACCGCGGCGATCGGCCACGAGTGGCTCAAACGGCTTGGGCACGGGTGCGTCCAGCGTCTTGAGCGCCTGGTCGAAGGCCTGCGCCTCGATGTCGAGTGCCGCCAGGCGCAAGCGGGCCACCGCCTTGTACGAATCTTCGGAGGATTTCTCGGCTGCCCAGGCCAGGGCGGCTCGGGCCTCGGGGAGCTTGCCCGCGTCGAAGAGTATCTTGCCGGCCTGCAGCGCCGCCTGGCTCGCGTACGTGGTGCTGGCGAATTGTGATTGCATGTCGGCCAGCGCGCGCTGCACACGATCGGCATCTTTGGCCACCGCCGCGCGGTCCACCTCGTCGTACAGGGCAGCGGCCTTCGCGGCCTGGGTGCGTTGCCAGTAGTTCCAGCCGTTCCAGGCGGCAAACGACCCGAAGACCACGATCAGCACCCAGCTGATGAGGTTGCCGTACTGACTCCAGAAGTGTTTGATCTGATCGAGCTGTTCCTGCTCTTCGAGGTCGAGGTGTTTGGCCATGCTGCAAATTCGATTCGGGTTCGGGCGCCGGGAGCGCAACGCTCGATTGTAGGCGGGTGGCTGCGGCATCCCCGCCTGCGACGCACGGGGAAGGCCGGGCAGGTCAGGTGCTGCGCAAACTGGCGGCCCAGTCGGCCACCTGAGCGACCGGCAGCAAGCGCTGCACCGCGTCGGGTGCAGCCGCGTCGGTGTCCGGCCGGGGGCCACGCAAAGGCTTGAGGGCCACCCCGCCTTGCTGCAGCTCCTGCTCGCCGAAGATCAGGGCAAAGCGGGCGCCGCTGGCGTCCGCCTTCTTGAACTGCGACTTCATGCTGCCCATGCCATCGGCGCCGCCTGCGTGCATCTGCACGTTGACGCCGTGCCGGCGCAGCGCGCGCAGCACCGGCATGACCTGGGGCACATGGGACGCGTCGGGCACCACGGCATAGGCGTCGGGCACGGGAGGCTCGGGCAGCTTGCCCTGCTCTTTCAGCAGCTCCAGGATGCGTTCCATGCCCAGCGCCCAGCCCACGGCTGGCGCGGCCTTGCCACCGATCTGCTCGAACAGGCCGTCGTAGCGGCCACCGGCACACACCGTGCCTTGCGAACCCAGTTGCGTGGTCACGAACTCGAACACCGAGAGGTTGTAGTAGTCCATGCCGCGCACCAGGCGCGGGTTGATGCGGTACGAAATGCCGTGCGCATCGAGCAATCCGCGCAGGCGGTTGAAATGGTCGAGCGATTCGGCACCCAGGTGGTCCATCAGCCGCGGCGCGGCGTTCACCAGGGCCTGCATGGTCGGGTTCTTGGTGTCCAGGATGCGCAGCGGGTTGCTGTGCAGGCGGCGCTTGGCCTCCTCGTCGAGCTGGTCGATGTGGGCTTCCAGATAAGCGATGAGCGCCTGGCGGTGCGCCAGCCGCTCGGGGGGCTGACCCAGGCTGTTGATCTCGAGTTCGATCCCGGTGAGGCCGAGCTCGGCCCACAGGTCACAAGCCAGCACGATCAGCTCGGCGTCCACATCGGGACCAGCGAAGCCCAGGGCCTCGGCGCCGAACTGGTGGAACTGGCGGTAGCGACCGCGTTGCGGGCGCTCGTGGCGGAACATCGGGCCCATGTAGTACAGGCGCTTGCCGCCGTCGTACAGCAGCGAATGCTCGAGCGCTGCGCGCACCACGCCCGCCGTGTTCTCCGGGCGCAGCGTGAGTTGCTCGCCGTTGAGCCGGTCTTCAAAGGAGTACATCTCCTTCTCGACAATGTCGGTCACCTCGCCCAGACCACGCACGAACAACGCGGTGGGCTCCACGATGGGTGTGCGCAGGTTTCGGTACCCGTAGCGCCTCATGAGGCGACGCAGGGTTTCTTCGAGCCACTCCCAGTGCGCGGACGCGGGAGGGGCGATGTCGTTCATGCCTTTGACGGCGCTCAGTTTTTCTGCCATGCCTTGGGAGCTCGTGCGGTCAGCGGACACCGGGGGGAGACCCGACTTCAAACGGTGACGCCAAACTTTTTCTCGATGTAGTTGTCCACGATGCCTTGAAACTCGCGCACGATGTCGTCGCCGCGCAAAGTCATTGCTTTTTGGCCGTCGATGAAAACGGGGGCTGCCGGCGCCTCGCCGGTGCCGGGCAGGCTGATGCCGATATCGGCATGCTTGCTCTCACCGGGGCCGTTGACGATGCAACCCATCACCGCGACCTTGAGGTTTTCAACGCCAGGGTAGCGCTCGCGCCAGACCGGCATGGAACTGCGCAGGTAGTCGTCGATCTGCTTGGCCAGCTCCTGGAAGGTGGTGCTGGTGGTCCGGCCACAGCCCGGACAGGCAGTGACCGAGGGCACAAACGCGCGCATGCCCAGGGCCTGCAGGATCTCCAGCGCAATCACAACTTCTTGTGTGCGGGCCTCGCCCGGTTGCGGCGTGAGCGAGATGCGGATGGTGTCGCCAATGCCTTGCTGCAACAGCACCGAGAGCGCGGCCGTGGAGGCCACCGCGCCCTTGGTGCCCATGCCCGCCTCCGTCAGCCCCAGGTGCAGGGCATAGTCGCAACGCTGTGCCAGGGCCTGGTACACCGCAATCAGGTCTTGAACCGCGCTCACCTTGCACGACAGCGTGATGTTGTTGCCGTTGAGGCCGATCTCCTCCGCCCGTTTGGCGGATTCGAGTGCGGAGGTGATCAAGGCCTCGTACATCACCTGACGCGCTTCCCAAGGCTGGGGCCGGCTGGCGTTCTCGTCCATCAGGCGAGCGAGCAAGTCCTGGTCCAGACTGCCCCAGTTCACGCCAATGCGGATGGCCTTGTCGTGGCGCGCTGCGATTTCCACCATCTGCGCGAATTGTCGGTCGCCTTTGTCACCACGGCCCACATTGCCGGGGTTGATGCGGTACTTTGAAAGCGCCTGGGCGCAAGCTGGATGGTCTGTGAGCAGGCGGTGCCCGTTGTAGTGGAAATCGCCGATCAGGGGCACGTGGATGCCCATGCGGTCCAGCTGCTCGCGGATGTAAGGGACGGCCTTGGCAGCTTCGTCGTTGTTGACCGTGATTCGAACCAGCTCGGAGCCGGCAAGTGCAAGTTCCTTGACCTGAATCGCCGTGCCCACCGCATCAGCGGTGTCCGTGTTGGTCATGGACTGCACACGCACGGGCGCATCGCCACCCACCGTCACGCGGTGGCTGCCCCAGGCCACGACGCCCTGCCGCGTCGTTCGGGCACGCACGGCAGCGAGGGGAATGGGTTGCCCGGCAGCGCCGGAAGTCACAAGAGAAGATCGGGACGCAGTGTCCATGTTCATTTCACCTCGAATCGGGCCACGTTGTTGCGTGCAAACGGCGATGTGTCAAACAACTTTCCACGCACGCTGACCTCGGCAGCGTCGGCCTTTCCCAGCACCACGGTGTAAGGGGGCGCCGCGGAAAACTCGATCACATCGCCCGCCTGGAGCAGCCTTTTGACCACCACCACGCCAGACCCATTGACCACCTCGACCCAGGATTCACCAGTGGCGGCGATGCTCAGCAGGCCACCCGACTTGGTCACCGCAGAGGGATCGGGTGTCACAGCCACACCGGCTTCGGCCACCGGGGCTTGAGGAGAAGTTGACGGCTCGGCGGGCGCAGTGGTGGTGCCACCGGGCACCGCAAGCGGATCGGCAACGACCGGTGCTGGGCTTGCACCCGCCGCGGCGTCCTGCGGGCCGGGGGCTGCAGGCTCCGGCGGAACCACCGGCATGGCTGCCGGCACCGGCCCGGGACCGGCAGCAGCGCCAGGCTCGGGCACTGCGGATGTGTGGTCGGCCCGTGGCAGGAACACGATCACCAACGCTCCCAGCAGCAACGCAATGGCGGCCAGCAGCGCTGGGCGGGACAACCAGCTCAGGGGGTTGAACGGGGCTTCGTCGTGACCGGAGTGGAAAGGTGCATTGAGGGCGTGGCCCGATTGACCGAGCGTGGACACCGCACTCTGCGGAATCTGCTGCAGGATCGGCCCCGGATCCACCCGGAGCTGCCGACACGCGCTGGAGGCCAAGGCCCTGGCAAACGTCATGTCGGGGAGCTCGGTGTAGCGTCCGGCCTCCAGCGCCTCCAGCTTCTTGACGGGCACTTTCAAGGCGGCCGCCAGCGCAGCGATGTGCAGTCCGGCCGCTTCGCGAGCCTCTTTCAGGCGGACGGGCCGAGAAACCGTCTCGGCAGGAGCATCGCTGCCCTGCTGCGCCACCGCTTCACTCATTGAAGGCACCCCGCTGGTAGTTCGCCCACTGCGCAGACTCCGGGTAGCGCCGGCCCAGCTGCTGGGCAAGCTGCGTCATGGCCTGGGTGTTTTGCAACTGGCGTTCCACCTTGATGCCCAACCACAGGGTTTCCGCGTTCGCGAGATCGGTGTTGTTGAGGCGGCGGATGGTGAACTGCGCCTTGCTCGCCTCACCGCGACGAAACTGCAGCGACGCAAGGTTGTAAGCCACGATCGGGTTGCCGGCGTCCAGCTCGTACGAACGGGCCAGGCTGGCCTCGGCCTCCGCCAACTGGCCGGCACGGATCTGGCAAATGCCCATGGCCAACAGGGACCGCGCCTGCCCGCCGTACACCGGGCTGGCCAGTGCGCGCCTGAACAGATCGGTGGACTGCGCATAACGCCCGGCCTGGCATTCGAACCACCCATAGTTGTGCAGGGTATCCGGGTCGCGCGGGTTGAGCTGGATGGCGCGCTTGAAACTTTCTTCCGCCAGCACGCTGTTGTTCAACTGCATGTACACCAGGCCACGCAGCGCGTAGGCCGGGGCGTAGGTGGGGTCGGCCTGCAGGGCCAGCTTGATCTCATCGAGTGCCACCGTGGTCTGCCCTTCGGCAAAGTAGCCAGCGGCCAGCTCGATGCGGATGCGCGCGCGCTTGCGCACATCCGGCTCGTCCGAATCCGTGATCGGCTCTTGCATGGACGCAGCCGAGGGTGCGGCACCGGTCTGGGCGCAACCGACAAGGAAGGTCAGGCCACACAGCAGACACGCCAGCAAACCCGCCTTGGCACCTGAAAACCGGGCTGGGAATCGAGTGACTGAAGTCATGCCTGCTTTTCCTTGTGGACGATGCGGATGGGATGCTCGGTGGCACTGCGGCGTTTGGCCAGGCGGCTGGCGGCGTTGGTGCGGTCGAGCACGTCGCCGGCCAGTTGACCACAGGCCGCGTCGATGTCGTCACCCCGCGTCTTGCGCACCGTTGTCACCAGACCACCTTCGCTGAGGATGCGGGCGAACTGCTGCACCACAGGCCGAGGTGAGCAGAGCAAACCAGAGCCGGGAAACGGATTGAAAGGAATCAGGTTGATCTTGCAGGGCACGCCGCGCCCCGCATGGCCCCGGACCAGAGCCAGCAGCTCTTGCGCGTGGTACGGCTGGTCGTTCACCCCGTCGAGCATGCAGTACTCGAACGTGATGAAATCGCGCGGCGCGGCGGGCAGATAGCGCAGGCAGGCGTCCAGCAGTTCGGCGATCGGATACTTCAGATTGAGCGGCACCAGGTCGCTGCGCAGCGCGTCGTTCGGCGCGTGCAGGGACACGGCCAACGCGACCGGACAGTCTTTCGCGAGGCGGTCCATCATGGGCACCACGCCCGAGGTGGACACGGTCACGCGGCGGCGAGAAAGGCCGTAGCCGTGATCGTCCAGCATCACACGCAGCGCCGGCACCAGCGCGTTGTAGTTCTGCAAGGGTTCGCCCATGCCCATCATCACCACGTTGGTGATCACACGCTCGCTGCGTTTGAGGTGCTTGCGCAAAAAGAACTCGGCTTGCCACAACTGGGCGAGGATCTCGCCCGTCGTGAGGTTGCGCGAAAAGCCCTGGTGGCCAGTGGAGCAGAAGCGGCAGCCCACGGCACAACCCGCCTGGGACGAGACACACAGGGTGCCGCGGTCTTCTTCGGGAATGAACACGGTTTCGACCGCGTTGCCACCGCCCACATCGAACAGCCACTTGATGGTGCCGTCCGCCGAGTCCTGGCGCGACAGCACCGGCAGGCCGGTGATGGTGCAGGCGGCCGGGAGCTTCTCGCGCAAGCTGCGCGCGAGGTCGGTCATCTCGGTGAAGTCCGACGCCCCTTTTTGATGGATCCAGCGAAACAGCTGGACGGCGCGAAAGCGCTTTTCGCCCAGCTGCTCGCACCAGGCGGCCAAACCCTCAAGATCGAAGTCGAGCAGGTTGGCCGTCATGGCATGGTCAGCGCGCTGGCTCAGCGCGAGTAAACGTTGAGACCGGCGAAGAAAAACGCGATTTCAGCGGCGGCGGTCTCGGGGGCGTCCGAGCCGTGCACGGCGTTGGCGTCGATGCTGTCGGCGAAGTCGGCGCGGATCGTGCCGGCGTCGGCTTTCTTCGGGTCGGTCGCGCCCATCAGGTCGCGGTTCTTGGCGATCGCGCCTTCGCCTTCCAGGGCCTGGATCATCACGGGGCCGGAGATCATGAAGTCCACCAGGTCCTTGAAGAAGGGACGGGCCTTGTGCACCGCGTAGAACGCTTCGGCTTCGCCGCGCGACAGGTGGGCCATGCGGGCAGCCACAACCTTCAGGCCAGCGGCTTCAAAGCGGGCGTAGATCTGCCCGATCACGTTCTTGGCAACGGCGTCGGGCTTGATGATGGAGAGAGTGCGTTCGATGGCCATGGAAATCCTGAGGTTTTGTGGGTGAATCTGTCGGGGTTTGGGGCACCCCGCAAAGCCCATGATTCTACATTGGTCGTGTCGCTCGGCCGTGACGCGCGGGGAAGAGCCGAGTGGGTTCAGCGCCCGCCAGTGCGACCACCGCCACCACCTCCGCCGCGGCGGCGCGCGCCACCGGGTGCGCTGCCGCGCCCGGCTTCCTGCTCGCGCCTGCGCTGCAGGGCATCCTGCCCGATATAGCCGAACGAGGTTTTCATGGGATCGGGCTGCGAAGCTCCGCCGCCCGGCCCGCGACCGCCCGTGCTGGTGCCGGGCTTGGCGCCTCGGCCTTTGCCGCCGGGACCGGTCGGTGCGCCGCCCATGCCGTAACCGCTGCTGCGCCGATCGCCAAAGCCAGGGCTCTCACCGCGGCTGCCGGGCGGTTTGCCTTGCGTGCGACCCGATCGGGGGCCCTGTTTTCCGCGCTGCGCCGGGTGGCGGCCACCGGGACGCGGTGGGCGGGCGCCCTCCTCGTCGGCACTGGGCATGCCGGCCGCGGCCGTCAGGCGCGCGATGTCGCGCTCGTCGAGCTCGATCCAGGCGCCGCGCTTGAGACCGCGCGGCAGCATCATGGCGCCGTAGCGGATGCGGATCAGGCGGCTGACCGCATGGCCCACCGCTTCAAACATGCGGCGAACTTCGCGGTTGCGACCTTCACCGATCGTCACGCGGTACCAGCAGTTGGCGCCCTCACCACCACCGTCTTCGATGGAAGCGAACTGGGCCATGCCGTCGTCCAGCCGCACACCGTCGAGCAGGCGGGCCTTTTCGTCGTTCGACAGCGCACCGAGCACCCGCACCGCGTATTCGCGCTGCAAGCCAAAGCGCGGGTGCATCAGCCGGTTGGCCAGTTCACCGGAGCTGGTGAGCAGCAGCAGGCCTTCGGTGTTCAGATCGAGCCGGCCAACCGACTGCCACTTGCCCTGCATCAGCTTGGGCAGACGGCGAAACACCGTGGGCCGGTTTTGCGGGTCGTCGTGCGACACCACTTCGCCCGCAGGCTTGTGGTAGGCCAGCACGCGTGGCGGGAGCGGTGTCATGCGCACGCGCACCGGTTTGCCGTTGACCTTGATCACATCGCCGATCTGGATGCGCTGGCCGACGTGGGCCGGCTCACCGTTGACCGAGATGCGGCCTTCGAGGATCAGCTGCTCCATCTCCAGCCGCGAGCCCATGCCGGCCTGCGCCAGCACTTTGTGCAGCTTGGGCGACTCGGCCTGCGGCGAGAGCACGCGCTTCACGGGCAGCGCTGGCAACTCCTGCTCCTGCTCGGCGTCGAATGCTCCGCTGACGACGTCGTCGAATCGCAGCACCTCGGGCTCGGGGTGTGGTGGCGCGGGCTTGGGCCGAACCGCAGGCACCTCGGCGGTGGGGTCGAGCTCAGTCGGGTTGGGGGGAGTTTGATCCGGGGTCATGGTCTTCCTGGGTGGACGGTTCCAACAACTGCGGGTCGGAGGGCGGGGAAATCGGGTCGGTGGCCGGGGGGTCGGCCACCACAAGCAGGTCTGATTCGGGCGCGTCGACATCGGCGGCATCGGACGGCAAGCTGTTCGCCAGGGATTCAAAATCCAGCCGGTCCAGTGCGGACTCCTGCACCTCGCTGCCATCGAGGGGCGGCAACTGGTCCAGCGACGCCAGTCCCAGGTCGTCCAGAAACTGGCGCGTGGTGGCGAACAGGGCCGGCCGGCCGACGGTTTCCCGGTGGCCGATGACTTCGATCCAGCCCCGGTCCTCAAGCTGTTTGATGATCAGCGAATTGATGGTGACGCCGCGGATGTCTTCCATGTCACCGCGCGTCACCGGCTGGCGGTACGCGATGATGGCCAAGGTTTCCATGGCGGCGCGGCTGTATCGCGGGGGCTTCTCAGGGTGCAGCCGGTCCAGGTAAGGCCGCAGCTCCGGCCGGCTCTGGAAACGCCAGCCCGTGGCCACCTGCACCAGCTCCACGCCGCGACCGGTCCACTCCAGCTGGAGGTCGGCCAGCAGGGTCTTGAGCGTGTCGGCCGACACTTCCATGTCGAACAGCGTGCCGAGCTCCCGCACCGACAGCGGCTGGGGCGCGCAGATCAATGCCGTCTCGAGGACACGCTTGGCATCCGTGGTGTTCATGGTGTCTGTCAGTCAAAAACCGGTGGGTGACCGGGACGGTGCGAAAGGCGAACGGTGCGAGCAAAACGCGGACCACGGGCCTGCGGGCGCGACCGTTGGATCGGGGCGAATCGGCTGGAGCCTGCAAAACCCCGGGGCGGGTATTCGGTCAGGCGTTGAAATTGGGCAGCTGGGCGAAAGTCGGGGTGAAGGTGGCAGCGCTGTCCATCCGCGTCGGATGTTGCAACTTCAGGCCGCCGGTTCGCTGTCCCAGCTTGCGGCATTGTAATGGAGGCCGCTGGATTCAAGTGCCAGCAGCATGTCGGCCGGTGGCGTGGAGCGAAACAACAAGGGCTGACCGGTGATGGGATGCTTGAGTTCGAGGCGTGCGGCGTGCAGTGATTGGCGGGCCATGCCCCACAGCACTCGCCCGCCGTACAGCGTGTCGCCCACCAGCGGATGGCCGAGCCAGGCCAGGTGGACGCGGATCTGGTGGGTGCGCCCGGTGTGCAGCTTGCAGGCCACCAGGCTGGCCTGGTCGCAGGTGTCGAGCAGGCGCACCGTGGTCTGCGCGGTCTTGCTGCTGCCCCCCTCGACCCGTACCACCGCCATGCGCAGACGGTTGTGCACATCGCGTCCGATCGGTTGATCCACGTGCTGGTCTTCCATGCCCTTCCAGCGCCCATGGGCCAGTGCGAGGTATTGCCGGCTCACCTCGCGCGCGGCGATGGCGCGCACCAGCGCTTCCACCGCCTGGCGGCTCTTGCCCACCAGCATCAGACCCGAGGTGTCCTTGTCGAGCCGGTGCACGATGCCCGCGCGCGGCAGGCTGGCGGCGCCGGCGTGGTGCGCCAGCAAGCCGTTGAGCAGCGTACCGGTCCAGTTGCCGGCGGCTGGGTGGACCACCAGGCCGGCCGGTTTGTGGATGACGAGGAGATCCGCATCCTCGAACACCACATCCAGCGCGATGGGCTCGGGCACGAAAGCCTGTGCTTGCTGGGTGGGCCGCAGCTCCACATGCAGCTGATCACCGGCCGCGATGCGCGCCGATGCCTTGCTCTGGGGCACGCCCCGCACCTGCACGGCGCCGTCGGCCATGAGCTGCTGCAGATAAGAACGGGAGAACTCTGGAATCAGCTGGGCCAGCGCGCGGTCGATGCGCCAGCCGTGCATGCCGACCGGAACCTCGCAAATGCGCCTTTCGACTTCAAGCGCCCATTCATCGGCGGCCGTGGCTGTGTCATGGGCCGCGTCTGCCGGCAGACCGTCCGACGCCCCCCCCGTCGATATACTTTGCGCTTTCAATCCGTCGGTCCGTTGTGAAGGTGAGTTTGTTATGTTGACGTTGAGATTATCGGCTCTGGCCGCGTGTTCACTGGGCGCGGCGCTCACGCTCAGCGCTTGCGGCAGCACCAAACCTGTGGACGAAACCGCCAACTGGAGCCCCAACCGGATCTACAGCGAAGCCACCGAAGAGCGCTCCGCCGGCAACTACGAGCGCTCGGTGACCTTGCTCGGCAAGCTCGAAGGTCGCGCAGCGGGCACACCGCTGGCCCAACAGGCCCAGCTGGACAAGGCCTACACCCACTACAAGGCCGGCGAGCCTGCCCAGGCACTTGCAGCCATCGAGCGCTTCCAGAAGCTGCACCCCGCCAGCCCGGCCATGGACTACGCGCTCTACCTCAAAGGCCTGGTGAACTTCAACGACAACCTCGGCCTGTTCGGTGCGATCGCGCGGCAAGACCTCTCGGAGCGCGACCAGAAGGCCGCCAAGGAATCGTTCGAAGCCTTCCGGGAGTTGAGCACACGCTTTCCGGACTCGCGCTACACCCCGGACGCTCGCCTGCGCATGACCTACATCGTCAATTCGCTGGCCCAGTACGAAGTGCATGTCGCCCGCTACTACCTGAGCCGCGGCGCGCACGTGGCGGCCATCAACCGTGCACAAACCGCGCTCAACGAGTACAACGACGCACCCGCACTCGAGGAAGCCCTGTTCATCATGGTGCGCGCCTACGACGCGCTGGGCATGACCCAGCTGCGCGATGACGCGCGCCGCGTGATGCAGACCAACTATCCGAAAAGCGAATACCTGAGCCAGGGCTTCAAGACAGCGAGCGATCCCTGGTGGAAGATCTGGTGAGTGCGAGTGCGTCCAGTGCCGCGCTCATGTCGGCTTCGTCAATCAGACGGCGCATCGGTGGCAGGCTGGCCAGCAACGGAAGGCCATAGCTCCGCGTGACGAGGCGGCGGTCACCGATGACCAGCACGCCGCGGTCGGCTTCGGTTCGTATCAAACGACCGGCTCCCTGCTTCAAGGCCATGGCTGCCTCTGGCAGGTAGGCCTCTCCAAACGGATTCAAGCCCTGCGCGTCCAGGCGAGCGGCGCGGGCGGCGGTGAGGGGATCGTCGGGCGAGGAAAACGGCAGCTTGTCGATCACGAGCAACTGCAGCGCATCACCAGCGAGATCCACACCTTCCCAGAATGAGGCCGAGGCCACCAGGATGGCGCCCTGCGGCGTCGAAGCGGCCGCCCTGAACCGCGCCAGCAAGGCTGCACGGGACAGGCGCCCTTGGGCCAGCACCCGTACCGGCGCACAACGACCGAGGAGCACCTGTTCGTTCAAGGCTTCGGCCATGCGCGACACCGCGCGCAGGGTGGTGGTGAGCACCAAGGTGCGTCCACCCAGACGCGTGGCCCACTGCGCCACCCGCCGTGCCAGCTCGGGTGTGTGCGCGGCCTCGGACGGCTCGGGCAGGTCGTGCGGCACATAGACCGAGGCTTGCTGGCCGTGGTCAAACGGACTGGCCACCCGCAAGGTGCGCACGGTGCTGTGATCCGCCAGGCCCAAGCCTCGCGTGAACCAGCTCAGCGCGTCGTCGTGGCCGAGCGTGGCCGAGGCGAAGATCCAGCTTCGATCACCGCGGCCTGCATCGGGCACCAGCCTGCTGAAGCGGGCGGCGCTGTCCAACGGCGCGCGCACCATGCGCCAGGCGCGGTCGACGCCCCACTCCATCCAACGCACGCTGGCGGCATCCGCCGGGCTCGGCCCGCCCGGCGCCAGGTGGCTCCAGGTGCCCTGCAGCGCCTTGATGCGCTCGAGCAGGCGGGCGAGCTCGGCCGCACTCTGGGCGGTGGCCGACACGGCCTCCAGCGCAGCCGCCAACGCCTGATCGAGACCCGTGACCGCCCGCAGCCAGGCATCAGGAGCCAGCCCGCCAGGTGTTGCGTCGGTCCACGCGCTGCGGCTCTGGGTGGCGGTGTCTCGAGGCACCGAGCCCAGGGCGCGGCAAGCTTGTTCGAGGCTGAGCGCCAGGTGTGGCCAGGGTCGCAGCCCGCGGGCCCGGGCGTTGCCCTGCACGCCGATTTCGCGCGCGAGGTCGTGCAGGTGGTCCGAGGCGATGGACCGGGACAACAGCTGCACGCCCGTGTCGTTGAGCCGGTGCGCTTCATCCAGCACCACCACGCCGGTCTCGGGCAACCAGTCCACGGCTTCGGCCTCGCGAATGACCTGGTCGGCAAAAAAGAGGTGGTGGTTGATCACCACCCAGTCGGCCTCCCGCGCCTGGCGGCGGGCCAGGTTGACGTGACAGGCTGCGGCCTGCGGGCATGTGGCGCCCACGCAGTTGTGGCGGGTGGATGTGATCAGGGGGCGCAGCGGCGAGCGTTCGTCCAGCCCGTCCAGCTCGCCCACATCACCGCTGCGGGTGAGGCGCGCCCAGCGCTGCACCTGTTCCAGTCCAGCGGCCACGGCCGGGTCGCGTTGCGCGGACGAACCGACCGTCCTGGCCAGCTCCAGCCGGTGCAGGCACAAGTAGCTGGAGCGCCCTTTGAGCAGCGCCGCGCGCACCGGCAGACCCAGCGCGCGGGACACCGCAGGAATGTCGCGCGTGAACAGCTGGTCTTGCAGGGCCTGCGTGGCCGTCGACAGCAGTGCGCGTTGCCCGCTCAGCAGCACCGGCACGAGGTAGGCAAAGGTCTTGCCGACACCGGTGCCCGCCTCCACCGCCAGATGCTCGCCGGCCTGCAGGGCCTGCGCCACGGCCAGCGCCATGTCGAGCTGACCCGGCCGGGGACGAAGTCCGGGGCGCGACACCGAGCGTGGGCCTTCGGCGGCAAAGGCAGCCGCCACGCCCTGAACCAGATCAACCACGCCAGCGGCGTGCAAAGGCGCACGGGCGGTGAGGTACCGAGGGGACATAACTGGATACCATTGCGTTCAACCAACGGCACCCGAACAACGACTGATTCATATGTCCAAAGGCTACCGCATCCAGGCTTCCACCGGCATCCACCGGGGAGACCGCGACTACCAGCAAGACCAGGTGTGCCTGCTGAACCACCCACGCCACGGCAGTTGCATGCTGGCCGTGCTGGCCGACGGCATGGGCGGACGCAGTGGCGGTCGCAAGGCGTCGGATCAGGTGATGCTCACGGCGCGTCAGCTGTTCGAGCGTTACGACCCGGACACCGACGACGCGTCTGCCCTGCTTCGCCAGATCGTTGAAGAGTCGCACCTGGTGATCAAGCTCACCGCCGTGTCGGCCGAACAGGAGCCGCACAGCACGATCGCCGCCTTCCTGATCGACCCCGACGGTGAGAGCCACTGGGTGCACGCCGGCGACTCGCGGATCTACCACTTCCGCAACGGCCGCATGGTGTTTCGCACCATGGATCACTCGTACGTGCAGACCCTGGTCAACCAGGGCGAGCTGAGCGAGCAGGAAGCCCTGGACCACCCGCACGCCAACATCCTCATGGGTTGCCTGGGCACCGAGAACGACCCGCCGGTGGATCTGCACGTGGTGCCGCAACTCACGCCAGGCGAGGCGCTGATGGCCTGCAGCGACGGCGTGTGGCACTACTTCACGCCCGAAGAACTGGCCAGCACGATCGCCATGCTGTCGCCACGCGAGGCCTGCGAGTTCCTGATCCAGAAGGCGCGCACGCGTGCCAAGGGCGCAGGCGACAACCTGTCGATCGTGATCGTGAAATTGGAGCCGCTGAGCTGAAGCCCGCGCAGCGGGCTTCGCTGTCAACGCCAATCGTCACGTCAAACCGGTGTCCACCAGCCGGTGCTCCAGGGCCAGGAACTCCTCCGATTGCATTTCGCTCAAGCGGGAGACCGTGCGCGGAAATTCATGCGACATGGGCCCTTCGAGGTACAGCGCTTCGGGTTGCACGGCAGCCGACATGACCAGCTTGACGCGGCGGTCGTAGAGCACGTCGATCAGCCAGGTGAATCGCCGCGCCTCCGACGCCTGACGCACCTGCATCTGCGGCACGTTGGACAGCATCACCGTGTGGAACTGGGTGGCGATTTCCAGGTAGTCGTTCTGTGAACGCGGCCCGCCACACAGGGTGCGGAAATCGAACCAGATCACGCCGCCGGCCCGGCGCACGGCCCGGATCTGGCGCGACTCGATCTGCATCACGGGATCCTGGTCACCCGCTTCGGCCAGCTCGTTGAAGGTGGCCTCCATCGACGCATCGGCCTGTGGCCCCAACGGGCAGTGGTAGAGCTCGATGTGGTTGAGGGTGCGCTGGCGGTAGTCGGTGCCGTTGTCCACGCTCAGCACCTCCAGCCGCTCCTTGAGCAGCTCGATGGCGGGGAGGATGCGGTCGCGGTGCAAGCCGTCGGGGTAGAGGCCGTCCGGGTGGAAGTTCGACGTGGTGACGAAACCCACGCCGGCCTTGAACAACGCATCCAGCAGGCGGTGCAGGATCATGGCGTCGGTCACGTCCGCCACGTGGAACTCGTCAAAGCAGATCAGCTTGTAACGCTTGGCGATCCGCAGGCCCAGCTCGTCCAGCGGATTCACCGTGCCCTGCAACTCGCGCAGTTCGCGGTGCACCTCGCGCATGAACTCGTGAAAGTGCAGGCGCGTTTTGCGCTTGAGCGGCACCGCGTTGAAGAAACAATCCATCAAGAAGCTTTTGCCCCGGCCCACGCCGCCGAACATGTACACGCCGCGCGGAATCTCGGGCTTGATGAAGAGCTTTTTGAGCGAGTTGGAACGGCGCTGTTTGTATTCCGCCCACTCGGTGGCGCACCGCTCCAGCGCGTCGATGGCACGCTGCTGGGCGGGATCGGTTGTGTAGCCGCGCTCTTTCAGCGCGGCTTCGTAGGTGCTGCGAACGCTCAAGACCAGTGCCGGTTCAGAAGTTCAACGTGCGCTTGTCCACCGCCAGCGCGGCTTCTTTGGTCGCCTCCGACAGCGAGGGGTGCGCGTGGCAGATGCGCGCGATGTCTTCGGCGCTGGCCTTGAATTCCATGGCCACCACGGCTTCGGCGATCAGCTCGCTGGCCTGCGGGCCGACGATGTGCACGCCCAGAATCTCGTCAGAGACGGCATCGGCCAGGAACTTGACCATGCCGGTGGTGTCGCCCAACGCACGCGCGCGGCCGTTGGCGAGGAACGGGAAAGTGCCGGCCTTGTACGCGGCGCCACGTGCCTTGAGCTGCTGCTCGGTCTCGCCCACCCAGGCGATCTCGGGGCTGGTGTAGATCACCCAGGGGATGGTGTTGAAGTTCACATGGCCGTGCTGGCCGGCGATGCGCTCGGCCACGGCCACGCCCTCTTCTTCCGCCTTGTGCGCCAGCATCGGGCCGCGCACCACGTCACCCACCGCCCACACACCCTTGAGGTTGGTGCGGCATTCGGCGTCCACCACGATGGCGCCGCGCTCGTCCAGCTGCAGGCCCACCGCTTCGGCGTTGAGGCCGATGGTGTTGGGCACGCGACCGATGGAGACGATGAGCTTGTCGGCGTCCAGCGACTGGGCTTCGCCCTTGGCGTTGGTGTAGGCCACGCTCACGCCCTTTTTGGTGGTCTTGATCTCGCCGACCTTCACGCCCAGCTCGATCTTCAGACCCTGCTTGTCGAACGCCTTCTTGGCTTCCTTGGCGATCTGCTCGTCCACCGCACCCAGGAACGTGGGCAGGCCTTCAAGAATGGTCACATCCGAGCCCAGCCGGCGCCAGACCGAACCCATTTCCAGGCCGATCACGCCGGAGCCGATCAGCACCATCTTCTTGGGCACGGCACCCAGACGCAGCGCGCCGTCGTTGGACAGGACCGTCTCTTCGTCGAACGGCGTGCCGGGCAAGGCGCGCGCGTTGGAGCCGGTGGCCACGATGATCTGGCGTGCGGTCAGCAGCTCTTCCTTGGCGCCCGTGACCTGGATTTCGTAGCCGGCTTCCACCGCCTTGGCGAACGAGCCGCGGCCGTGGAAGAACGAGATCTTGTTCTTCTTGAACAGGTACAGGATGCCGTCGTTGTTCTGCTTCACCACGGTGTCTTTGCGGCCGATCATCTTGGCGATGTCGATCTTGACGTTGGTGGCGGTGATGCCGTGGTCGGCGAAGTGGTGGTTGGCGTGGTCGAAGTGCTCCGACGATTGCAGCAAAGCCTTGGACGGGATGCAGCCGACGTTGGTGCAGGTGCCGCCCGGGGCCGGGCCGCCAGCGGCGTTTTTCCATTCGTCGATGCAGGCGACCTTGAAACCGAGTTGGGCTGCGCGGATGGCGGCGATGTAGCCACCGGGGCCACCGCCAATGACGACGACGTCAAATGTTTGGGACATGTTGGATTCCTGAATTCAAAAGGCCAACGCCCCTGTCGGGGCGTTGGCAGAGGGGGTTGCCGGTCAAATGTCGAACAACAGGCGGGCTGGGTCTTCCAGCGCCTCTTTCATCGCCACCAGGCCCAGCACGGCTTCGCGGCCGTCGATGATGCGGTGGTCGTAGGACATGGCGAAGTAGTTCATGGGGCGAACGACGACCTGGCCGTTTTCCACCATGGCGCGGTCCTTGGTGGCGTGCACGCCCAGGATGGCCGACTGCGGCGGGTTGATGATGGGGGTGGACATCATCGAGCCGAAGGTGCCGCCGTTGGAAATGGAGAAGGTGCCCCCGGTCATCTCGTCGATGCCGAGCTTGCCGTCCTTGGCCTTCTGGCCGTACTCGGCGATCTTCTTCTCGATGTCGGCAAAGCTCATCTGGTCTGCGTTGCGCAGAATGGGCACCACCAGGCCACGCGGCGAACCCACCGCGATGCCGATGTCGAAGAAGCCGTGGTAGACGATGTCGTTGCCGTCGACCGAAGCGTTCAGGATGGGGTACTTCTTCAGCGCGTGCACCGCGGCCTTGACGAAGAAGCTCATGAAGCCGAGCTTGACGCCGTGTTCCTTCTCGAACTTCTCCTGGAACTTCTTGCGCATCTCCATGACCGGGGCCATGTTGATTTCGTTGAAGGTGGTCAGGATGGCGTTAGTCGACTGCGATTGCAGCAGGCGCTCGGCCACGCGGGCGCGCAGGCGGGTCATGGGCACGCGCTCTTGCGGGCGGTCACCCAGATCGGGCGCGACCACCGGCACCTGCGGCAGCACCTTGGCGGGCGCGCCCGTGGGGATGGCCACGGGTGCGGCCACGGAGGCCGGCTTGGGGGCGGCCACGGCCGTGAGCACGTCGCCTTTGGTCACGCGCCCGTCTTTGCCCGTGCCGGGCACCGAGCCCGAGGCGAGGTTGTTGTCGGCCATGAGCTTGGCCGCGGCGGGCATGGCCACACCGGCCTTGCTGGTGGATGCAACAGCTGCGGCGGCGGCAGCCGGGGCTGGGACAGCAGCGGGCGCTGCAGCGGCGGGTGCTGGGGCGCCGGCCACGGCGGCCGTGTCGATGCGCGCAATCAGCTGTTCGGCCGCCACCGTCGCGCCGTCGCCCTGCAGGATCTCAACCAGCACGCCGGCCGAGGGGGCCGGCACTTCCAGCACGACCTTGTCGGTCTCGATCTCGATCAGGATCTCGTCGACCGCCACCGCGTCGCCGACCTTCTTCTTCCACTGCAGCATGGTGGCTTCGGCCACCGATTCGGAGAGCTGCGGAACTTTGACTTCTACGATTGCCATGTTTCTTCTACCTGTTTGTTTCGGACTGCGCTGAGCCAGCCGACCCGGGATTCAACATCCGCGGGTCGGGCGGCAGCAGCGGCTTACTTGGTGAGGATGAAGCCCTTGAGCTTGCCGAAGGCGGCGTCGATCAGGTTCTTCTGCTGTTCCTGGTGCAGGTGCGAGTAACCCACCGCCGGCGAGGCGGAGGCAGCGCGCCCGGCGTAGCCGAGCTTCTGACCGTCGAGCATGTTCTCGTGGATGTAGTGCTGCACGAAGAACCAGGCGCCCTGGTTTTGTGGCTCGTCCTGGCACCACACGATGTCGGTGGCGTTGGGGTACTTGCGCAATTCGGCACCGAACACCTTGTGCGGAAACGGATAGAGCTGCTCGACCCGGATGATCGCCACATCGTCCGCTTCGCGCTCCTCACGCTTCTTCACCAGGTCGTAGTACACCTTGCCCGAGCAGCAGATGACGCGTTTGACCTTCTCGGCCTTTTTCGCCACGTCCGCGCTCTGGTCGGGAATGACCGTCTGGAAGCCGCCTTTGGTGAACTCGGACAGCGGCGAGGTCGCGTCTTTGTTGCGCAGCAGGGACTTGGGCGTGAAGATGATCAGCGGCTTGCGCAGCCCTCGGATCATCTGGCGGCGCAGCACATGGAAGATCTGGCTGGCCGTGGTGGGCTGCACGATCTGCATGTTGGTGTCGGCCGCCATCTGCATGAAGCGCTCCAGGCGCGCCGAGCTGTGCTCCGGGCCCTGACCTTCGTAGCCGTGCGGCAGCATCAGCGTGATGCCGTTGACACGGCCCCACTTCACTTCACCGGAGGCGATGAACTGGTCGATCACGACCTGCGCGCCGTTGACGAAGTCGCCGAACTGCGCTTCCCAGATCACCAGCGTGTTCGGGTCGTTGGAGGCGTAGCCGTACTCGAAGGCCAGCACCGCTTCTTCGGACAGGATGGAATCGATCACCACGAACGGAGCCTGGTTGTCGGCCACGTTCTGCAGCGGCACGTAGGTGCCCTCGTCGAACTTCTCGCGGTTCTGGTCGTGAATCACGGCGTGGCGGTGCGTGAACGTGCCGCGGCCGCAGTCTTCACCCGAGAGGCGCACCGGGAAGCCGCTGGCCACCAGCGAGGCAAACGCCATGTGCTCGCCCATGCCCCAGTCCACCGGAATCTCGCCACGGCCCATGGCCGCGCGGTCGGCGTACACCTTCTTCACCAACTGGTGTGGCGAGATGGTGTCGGGGATCGTGGTGAGGCGTTCCGACAGGCGCTTCCACTCGGCCATGGGGATGGCGGAGTCGGAGCTGTCGGTCCACTTTTTGTTGAGGTAGGGGCTCCAGTCGACCGCGAACTTGCTCTTGAAGTTGGTCAGCACCGGGTCGACCGTGTGGCGTCCGTCGTCGAGCGCGGCGCGGTAGGCCTTGACCATGTCGTCACCGATCGACTCGCCCAGGCCCTGCGCGACCAGTTTGTCGGCGTACAGCTTGCGCGTGCCGGGATGGGACGCGATTTTCTTGTACATCAGCGGCTGGGTCAGGCTGGGGGTGTCCTGTTCGTTGTGGCCGAGCTTGCGGAAGCACACGATGTCGACCACCACGTCCTTCTGGAAGGCCATGCGGAATTCGAGCGCGAGCTGGGTGGCGTACACCACCGCCTCAGGGTCGTCACCGTTCACGTGCAGCACCGGCGATTCGATCATCTTGACGACGTCGGAGCAGTACAGCGTGGAGCGGCTGTCGCGTGGATCGGAGGTGGTGAAGCCGATCTGGTTGTTGATCACCAGGTGCACCGTGCCGCCGGTGGAGTAACCCCGCGTTTCGGCCAGTGCCAGCGTTTCCATCACCACGCCCTGGCCAGCAAAGGCCGCGTCGCCGTGCACGAGCACCGGCAGCACCTGCTTGCCCAGCGGATCGCCACGGCGGTCCATGCGGGCGCGCACCGAGCCTTCAACCACAGGGTTGACGATCTCGAGGTGTGAGGGGTTGAAGGCCAGCGACAGGTGGACCGGCCCGCCGGGGGTGGTCACATCGGAGCTGAAGCCCTGGTGGTATTTCACGTCGCCGGAAGGCAGGTCTTCAGGGGCGGTGTGGTCGAACTCGGCGAACAGGTCCTTGGGCATCTTGCCCAGGGTGTTCACCAGCACGTTCAGGCGGCCGCGGTGGGCCATGCCGATCACGATTTCCTGGATGCCGACCTGGCCCGCCTGGCGGATCAGCTCGTCCATGGACGCGATGAAGCTCTCGCCGCCTTCGAGCGAAAAGCGCTTCTGGCCCACGTACTTCGTGTGCAGGAAACGCTCGAGGCCTTCGGCCGCGGTCAGGCGATCGAGGATGTGTTTTTTCTTCTCGGCGTTGTAGGCCGGCTTGGAGCGCGTGCTCTCCAGACGCTCCTGCCACCAGCGCTTCTGGCTCTGGTCGGTGATGTACATGTACTCGGCGCCAATGGAGCCGCAGTAGGTTTCACGCAGGGCATTGAGCAACTCGCGCAGGGACATCGTCTCCTTGCCGAAGAAGGTGTTGCTCGTGTTGAAGATCGTTTCCAGATCGGCGTCGGCGAAGCCGTAGAACGCCAGATCGAGTTCGGGGATGTTGTCGCGCTCGGCGCGCTTGAGCGGATCGAGGTCGGCCCAGCGGGCACCGACGTTGCGGTAGGCAGCGATCAGCTGCTGGACGGCGACGCGTTTGCGACCCAGGTCGGAGTCGGCGCCGGCGGCGATGACCACCTTGGTGCCGCCCTGCTTGGCGCGATCGGCGAAAGCGTTGATGACAGGCTGGTGGGGAACGTCGCGGGCGTCGGATCCGTCGCCGGCGGGCACGTTTTGAAGGGCGTCGAAATAACTGCGCCAGTTGTCCGGCACGCTGCCGGGGTTGGCGAGGTAGTTCTCATACATCTCTTCCACGTACGGCGCATTGCCGCCGAAGAGGTACGAGTTGGTCTTGTAGGCAACATAGACGTTGCCCCCATTGGCTTGGGAATCGCTCATAAATCCGCTGACCTCCGTTTCCCTGCAGGAAACATTAGCTGGTTAGAAAAACCTTCCGCTGCACGGCTTGACCGTTATGCGGATGCGACAGTGACTGTGGAAGGACCTGACTGCAATCGTCGATTGTACCACCTTGGGCACGTGCGCAGGAAAAAGATCGGCGCCAGAGGCGCCGGATTCAGGATGTCACGCGGGGCGAAAGCCGCTCCGAAGGCGGCACGGCACTGGGCTCATCAATCTCGATCGCGATCTGGGTGCACACGGTGCGGCACAACATCACGGCCTTTTCGCTCTGCACGCGGTAGATCACCTGCGTGCCCTCTTTGCGCTTGGCGAGCACGCCGGAGCGGTAGAGCAAATTCAGGTGCTGGGAGAGGTTGGGCTGGGTCGTGTCGATCTCCTGCAGCAGTTGCGAGACCGACTTCTCGCGGTCGCACAAAGCGCTGAGGATGCGCAACCGCATCGGGGTGGCCAGCACGCCAAAGAGTTCGGCGGCGAGTTCAAAAACCCGGACCCGCTCCACCTGGCCTTCGGATTCGATCATCTTGTCCATGGCACCCATCGCTCGTGTGAATATAAGCATGAATCATACTTAGAAAGCACGCCAGCGGCGAGAGGCCCGGGCAGGAGCGGGCTCGGGCTCGGGCTCGGGCTCGGCCCTCAGGCCAGCAAGTCCTTGATCTGCTGCAGCGCGGCCGGGTCGTCCATGGTGGTCAGGTCACCCGGGTCGCGCCCTTCACACACCGCCTGGATGGCCCGGCGCAGCAGTTTGCCGCTGCGCGTCTTGGGCAGCACCGAGACAAACCGCACCCGGGCCGGGCGCGCCACGGCGCCGAGTTGTTCGTCCACCAGCTTCATGACCTCGCCTTCGAGCTTCAGACGGGCAGCGTCGTCGGTCAGCGTGGATGCGTCCTTGACCACGGCAAACGCCATGGCCACCTGGCCCTTGAGCTGGTCGGCCACGCCGACCACCGCCACCTCGGCGATGCGCGGGTGACTGGAAATGCTTTCCTCGATCTCGCGCGTGCCCAGTCGGTGCCCGGCCACGTTGATCACATCGTCGGTGCGGCCCAGGATGAAGAAGTAGCCGTCTTCGTCCTTGATGCCCCAGTCGAACGTGCTGTAGACCATCTTGCCCGGCACGCTGGACCAGTAGGTCTTGACGAAGCGCTCGTCGTCGCGCCACACGGTCTGCATGCAGCCCGGTGGCAGCGGGCCTTCGATGGCCACCACGCCTTTTTGCCCAGGCTCGGTGAGCTCGGCGCCGGTCTGGTCGTCGAGCAGCTTGACGTTGTAGCCGTACACCGCGCGCCCGGGCGAGCCGAACTTGCTGTTGGCCGGCTCCACGCCGTTGCACAGGGACAGGATGGGCCAGCCGGTTTCGGTCTGCCAGTAGTTGTCGATGATGGGTTTGCCCAGCGCGTCGGCAATCCACTGCGCGGTGGGCTCGTCCAGCGGCTCGCCGGCCAGAAACAGGGCCTTGAGGCTGGAAAGGTCGTGGTTCTTGATGAACGAGGCGTCGTACTTCTTGAGCACGCGCACCGCCGTGGGCGCGCTGAACATGACGCTGACCTTGTACTTTTCAACCAGGTGCCACCAGATGCCGGCATCGGGCCGGATGGGCAAACCCTCGTACATGATGGTGGCCATGCCGGCGATCAGCGGGCCGTACACGATGTAGCTGTGGCCCACCACCCAGCCGATGTCGCTGGTGGAGAAGTAGGTTTCACCGGGCTCGCCCATGAAGACGTGCTTCATGCTCGCGGCCAAGGCGACGGCGTAGCCACCGGTGTCGCGCTGCACGCCCTTGGGTTTGCCGGTGGTGCCGCTGGTGTAGAGCGTGTAGCTCGGGTGGGTGGCGTCGACCCATTCGCAGGGCACCACGGTGTCCAGGTGCTGGTCGCGTGCGCTGGCGTAGTCCACGTCGCGCCCGGCCGTGAGCTTCATCGGCGCCAGACCGCGGTTCACCATCACCACCTGCGCGGGCTTGTGCGCCGAGAGGCGGATGGCTTCATCCAGCAGGGGCTTGTACTCCACCACCTTGCCACCGCGCGAACCGGCGTCGGCACTGACGATGACCACGGGGGAGGCGTCTTCGATGCGACTGGCCAGCGAGTGGCTGGCAAAGCCGCCGAACACCACCGAATGGATGGCGCCGATGCGCGCGCAGGCCAACATGGCGAACGCGGCTTCAGGAATCATCGGCATGTAGATCAGGACTCGGTCGCCCTTCTTCACGCCCAGGCTGAGCAGGACCGCCGCCATGCGCTGCACCTCGGCGTGCAACTCGCGAAAGCTGTAGCTGCGCTCCACGTCGGTTTCCGTGGACACGAAGATCAGCGCGTTCTCGTCGGCCCGGTCCTTCAGGTGGCGGTCCACCGCGTTGTGGCACAGGTTGGTGAGACCACCTTCGAACCAACGCGCAAAAGGCGGGTTGTCGTGGTTGCAGACGCGGTCAAACGGCTTCTTCCATTCCACCAGGGCGGCCTGTTCGGTCCAGAACGCGTCGCGGTCTTCGATGGAACGGCGGTAGAACTCGGCGTAACCCTGGGCTTGACTCATGAACGTCTCCTGCTGGCGTGGTGGTGGTCTGCACTCAAACTGAATTCATAATTATGAGCAACCGGCTTGCGACAGGCTGACATGCGCCAGGAGCACCCCCCTTGCGCATGTACCAGGGGCCTACTTGATCAGCGCCTGCACGTCGCGAAACAGCGGGTGGTCTGCCGTGCGCAGCCATTCGAAGGCCACCATCTCGGTGGTCACGAGTTCGGCGCCGGCGCTGGCGAGTCGGTCAAAGGCGGCGTCCCGGTTGCGCTCGGTGCGCGAACCACAGGCGTCGGTCACCACCCAGACGTCGAACTCCTGCTCGATCAGCTCCAGCGCGGTCTGCAGCAGGCACACATGCGCTTCGCAGCCAGCAAGCACCACCGTCTGGCGCTCGGCGGCGGGTGCAGCGGCGGGTTTTTGCAGGTGCTTGGGCAGGCTGCGTGCGTTGCCACTGCCTTGAGCTGGACGGGCTGGAGGACGCAACCAGTCACCCAGGCCGTCGGACACGGCACTGAAGTGCATCTTGGCCAGGGTCTTGCGGCACAGTCCGCGCAGCTCCGGCGGGTTGGGTCCGAGCTTCTCGGGGTTTTGTTCGGTGCCCCAGGTGGGCACTTCGAGCAGCTCGGCCATGCGGGCGAGGCGCACGGCGTTGGCGAGCACCTGGGGGCCTTCATAAATGGCGGGCATCAGGCGGGTCTGGTAGTCCACCAGCACCAGTTGGGAGTCGTCAGCGTCCAGCAGCATGCATGTCTTTCTTGTGTCGTTCCAGGATTCGGGAGCGCCGATTTTCGCAGCGCGGCGCGCGCCACCGTTGCGCCGGCCGTCAAAGACCGAACAAGTCTGCCTGGTCCCGCCGCCGTGATGGCGCTAGGGTGCCAGGATTGAACCGTTCGATCAGCAGCTCCACGTACGTCGCAAACATCGATTCGGCCGACTGCCCGAGCAGCCCCATGCGACCCGTGCGGTGCAGCAACAGCAAACCCACACCGTGGGCGAAGAGCGCGGTGTTCTCGCGCAAGGCGACTTCCATCGAAAGTCCCATGCCCTGCAGCGCGACCTCGCAGGGGCGCAGCGCATCCTGCAAACGACCGTTGAGCTGCCGGGCGAGATCACCGGCCAGTCCATGGGCTGCCAGGCCCTGCACCAGGTAAAAGCCCAGATCGAGGTCGCGCGGGCTGCGGGCGCAATACCCGAACCAGGCTTGCGCCTTGGCCGCGAGCGTGAGTTGGGGTTGCGATGGGAATGAACGCGCGGCGGCCACCTCGGCATTGAGCCGCTCCAGCGATTCGGCCAGCAGGGCTGCATAAATCGCCTCCTTGCTGTCGAAATAGCTGTAAATCGCCCCCGGGGTGTAACCCGCCCGGCGAGCGATTTCGCGGATGCTGGCGCCCTCGACGCCCTTCTCTGCGAACACGCTGCGTGCTGAGTCCAACACCAAAGCGCGCCGCGCGTCGGACATGGCGAGCTGGCGCTGTTGACGTTGCTGCTGCTGGCGCTCGGCGGCTTCGCGCTCGGCCGCCGTCATGACCGGGGTGAGTTCGTGCAGCTGGACTTCCATGACGGCAGTTTAGCCCGTGCCATCTGATGCCGTGAATTTTTAAACCCGCCATCATAAATTTGAACATCGTTCAATTAAAAATCTGCCGCTCCACTTCTTGCACATGGGCAGTTGGGATTTCACGCGGACCAATGCGGTGAACGGTCGTCCATCGCAGCCCGGCGGAGCGCGTGCGATGCACCCCAAGCAAATACCAACAAAATCAAGCATTTGCAGACCATTTCTCGCTTGACTTGCCAAGGTAACGCCGATACCCTGCGCGGCATGCGTCACTTCTTTGCAGTCCTTTTGGTGAGCCTGTCGGCGGCGGTCCACGCCGCTCCGCCGGACGCCGCGTTCGAGGACATGGACGCTTTGCTGGTTGAAAAAGGCCTCATGGCCCGCCTGGGGGACCAGTTCCAAAGCGCCCGTCACAGCGTGGGCGATCAGGCCTCCAGTCTGGTGATCAACGCCATGGCCTTTCTGGGTGTCCCGTACAAATACGGCGGCAACACGGTGGAGACCGGCTTCGATTGCAGCGGATTTGTGCGAGCGGTGTACGAGCAATCGATCGGGAAAATCCTGCCCCGCCGATCGGACGAACAGGCGGCTGCGACTCAGGAGATCGACCGGAGCGAGCTCAAACCCGGTGACCTGGTTTTCTTCAACACCATGCGCCGAGCGTTCAGCCACGTGGGCATTTATGTGGGCGAGGGAAAGTTCATTCACTCACCGCGAGCCGGCTCACATGTGCGCATGGAAGACATGCGCATGTCGTACTGGAGCACCCGCTTCAACGGCGCGCGCCGTGTGGTTCCCGTTGCAGATGGCACAGCGGGCAGCTCGCGCACGCCCTGATCAGCGACACCGCACTGCCCCAGGCTGAACAGGCCACCGGTACGCCTCAAGAACCGCACTTCGATCACAACGCTCGCCCCGCGCCGACCTGCGCGTAGGCTGCCCGAGCGATGGTCCCGGCATTTGCGCAGCGAGAGACTGAAGGTCCTTCCTGTGCCGACCAAGGACCCTTAGATGTACGCCCAATTCCAGTACGACTCCACCCAGCTGCTGCTCAAACCCGTCCTGCTCACGAACCCGCTTGACAGCGCCCTCAAGCCTGAACAACAACAAGCGAGGGCATCATGCGTCGAGCGCGTGCGGGAAGCCACCCTTGCCAACCCTGAAGAAGGCCAGCAGCTGGAGGCGCTGGCGACAACCTTGCCGCGCACCGTGGCAGACATCGAGTTCGCGCTCTACATGCTGATGGCGCACCTTCGGAGTCCGGAGCGCACGGAGCGTGAAGGAAAAATTCACCACATCGTGGCACCTGCCTTCCTCGGCATCCCCCAAAGTCCCGTGCTCGACGCGGGCGCCAACGCCCTGAAAGTGTTGGGGCGTCTCGTTCCAAACAGCATGCTCGATGCGCATCTGCGGACCGGCCTGATGTCGGTGCACATGGCGGCCAGCGCCCAGAAGGACCCCGTTTGGCTGGAGTACGCCAAGACGTTCAAGGGTTGGCTCAACGACGCGTGCAAACGCATGAATCTCCCGATCGGCTCCGCCGCCTACATGCTCATGCTCCAGACCATGCTGACCCAGCCGGTGGGCATGCAGCAGGGCACCAACCATTGGTTGATCCAGGCCGGCAATCACAACTTGGGAGCGCTGATCACCGAAAGCACCAAGGTCACGGGTCTGGAGGCCGACCGGTCAGATGCGCTGGTTCAGGTACTGATCGACGGTCTGTCGGATCCGGATGCCGCCAAGAGGCCCGCCAACATCACCGCGATCGTCGCCGCAAACATCAACACCTTGCGAGCCGAGATCGCTGAGCGGGAAAAACAGATGCTCCTGGAAACGGTTGCCGCGATGCAGCGTGGCGTGCCGTTTGGCCCCAACGTGATCGAGATCAGGCCGACCGTTTGAGGCGGTCGGCCTGTTCCATCAGCGCCGCGCGGGCGGCACGTCGGTGCACGAACCGTGCGCGATTTCCGCCGCCATGCCGATGCTCTCGCCCAGCGTGGGGTGCGGGTGAATGGTTTTGCCGATGTCCACCGCGTCCGCTCCCATCTCGATGGCCAGTGCGATCTCGCCGATCATGTCGCCCGCGTGCGTCCCGACCATGCCACCGCCCAGGATCTTGCCGTGGCCGTGGGCCTCGGGTGAATCGTCGAACAGCAGCTTGGTCACGCCCTCGTCGCGCCCATTCGCAATGGCTCGGCCAGAAGCTGTCCACGGGAACAGGCCCTTCTTGACCTTGATGCCTTGCGCCTTGGCCTGGTCTTCGGTGAGGCCCACCCAGGCCACCTCGGGGTCGGTGTAGGCCACGCTGGGGATCACGCGGGCGTTGAACGCGGCCGCAGCCAGTTCCTGGTTGCCCTGCAGTTCACCCGCAGCGACTTCCGCCGCCACGTGGGCCTCGTGCACCGCCTTGTGCGCGAGCATGGGCTGGCCCACGATGTCGCCGATGGCGAAGATGTGGGGCACGTTGGTGCGCATCTGGATGTCGACGTTGATGAAGCCGCGATCCGTCACAGCCACGCCCGCTTTGTCGGCCGCGATCTTCTTGCCGTTGGGTGTGCGCCCCACCGCCTGCAGCACCAGGTCGTAGGTCTGCGGTGGTGGTGCCGTGCCACCCTCTTCGGCCGCCGCGAACGTCACCTCGATGCCTTCGGGTGTGGCCTTGGCCCCCACCGTCTTGGTCTTGAGCATGATGTTGTCGAAGCGCTTGGCGTTCATCTTCTGCCAGATCTTCACCAGGTCGCGGTCGGCGCCCTGCATGAGCCCGTCCAGCATTTCCACCACGTCCAGGCGCGCACCGAGCGTGCTGTAGACCGTGCCCATCTCCAGGCCGATGATGCCGCCGCCCAGAATCAGCATGCGCTTGGGCACTGCTTTCAATGCAAGCGCACCGGTGCTGTCAACCACACGCGGGTCTTCCGGCATGAACGGCAGGCGCACGGCTTGCGAGCCGGCGGCGATGATGGCTTTCTTGAAGGCGATCACCTGCTTCTTGCCGGTCTTTTCCTGCGCCGTGCCGCTGGTTTCTTCCACTTCCAGGTGGTGGGCACCGACGAAAGCGCCGTAGCCGCGCACGGTCGTGACTTTGCGCATCTTGGCCATGGCGGCCAGGCCACCAGTGAGCTTGCCGATGACCTTTTCCTTGTGGCCGCGCAGCTTGTCGATGTTGAGCACCGGCTGGCCGTAGTCCACGCCCAGATCGGCCATGTGGCTGACCTCGTCCATCACCGCGGCCACGTGCAGCAGCGCCTTGGACGGGATGCAGCCCACGTTCAGGCACACGCCGCCCAGAGTGGCGTAACGCTCGACCAGCACGACCTTGAGGCCGAGGTCGGCCGCGCGGAAGGCGGCGCTGTAGCCGCCGGGACCGCCGCCAAGCACGAGCAGGTCGCAGTCGAGGTCGGCATTTCCACCGAAGGAAGACGCGGTTGGCGCCGGAGCGGCAGCAGGTGCGGTCGGTGCAGCGGCAGCGGGCGCCGACGAGGCTGCAGGTGACGCCACAAGAGCCGGCGCCGCGGCGGCCTCACCGGCCGCCTCCAGCGTCAACACCACACTGCCCTGCTTGACCTTGTCGCCCAGCTTGACCTTGAGCTCCTTCACCACGCCCGCGGCGCTGGACGGAATCTCCATCGACGCTTTGTCGCTCTCAACCGTGATGAGCGACTGCTCAGCCTTGACGGTGTCGCCCGGCTTCACGAGCAACTCGATGACCGCCACTTCGTCGAAGTCGCCAATGTCCGGTACTTGAATATCGATCAGTGCCATCGTCATGCCTTAAAGAAGAACGCGACGGAAGTCGCCGAGGATCTGGCCGAGGTACGCGTTGAAGCGCGCCGCCGCAGCGCCGTCGATCACGCGGTGGTCCCAGGTCAGCGACAAAGGCAGCATGAGGCGCGGCGCAAAAGCCTTGCCGTCCCACACCGGCTCCATCTGGCTCTTGCACACACCCAGGATGGCGACTTCGGGCGCGTTGATGATGGGCGTGAAATAGCGCCCACCAATGCCGCCCAGGCTGGAGATGGTGAAGGTGGCACCGCTCATCTCGGCCGGGCTCAGCTTGCCCTCGCGCGCTTTCTTGGCCAGTTCGCCCATTTCCTGGCTGATCTGCAGCACGCCCTTTTTGTCGGCGTCCTTGATCACCGGAACCATCAGACCGTTCGGCGTGTCGGCGGCAAAGCCGATGTGCCAGTACTGCTTGTAGACCAATGCGTCGCCATCGATCGAGCTGTTGAACTCGGGGAATTTCTTGAGTGCGGCCACGCAGGCCTTGATCAGGAAAGCCAGCATGGTCACCTTCACGCCGCTCTTCTCGTTCTCCTTGTTGGTGGAGACACGGAAGGCTTCGAGGTCGGTGATGTCGGCGTCGTCGAAGTTGGTGACGGCCGGGATCATGACCGCGTTGCGCAACAGGTTGGCTCCGCTGATCTTCTTGATGCGGCCCATCTCCTTGCGCTCGATGGGGCCGAACTTGGCGAAGTCCACCTTGGGCCAAGGGATCAGACCCAGCTCGGAGCCGCCACCGCCGCTGGATGCCGGCGCCTTGGCGGCTTGCGCCACGGTCTGCACCGCACCGGCCATCACGGATTTCGTGAAGGACTGGATGTCCTCGGCCGTGATGCGGCCCTTGAGACCCGAACCTTTGACCTCGGCCAGCGGCACACCCAGCTCACGGGCGAACTTGCGCACCGAGGGTGAGGCGTGGGGCAGGCCGACGGGGGCTGTTGTGGGATTGTGGGCAGCCGGCGCTGCCACCACGGACGCCACCGCAGGCGGCGTGGCCGCGGCCGCAACGGCCGGTGCCGCGGCGGGCGCAGGCGCAGGAGAAGGCGTCGCAGCGGGGGCTGCAGCTGAAACAGCACCTTCCAGGATCGCCAGCAGGTCACCGATGTTGACCGTGTCGCCCACCTTGACCTTGAGCTCCTTGAGCACGCCGGCGTGCGACGACGGAATCTCCATCGACGCCTTGTCGGACTCCACCGTGATCAGGCTTTGCTCCAGAGCGATCTTGTCGCCCGGCTTCACCAGCACCTCGATCACCGCGACGTCCTTGAAGTCGCCGATGTCGGGCACGAGCACCTGGACCGGGCCGCTCGCGGCAGACGCCGCGGCAGCCGGGGCCGGAGCTGCCGCGGGCGCGGCAGCCGCGGCCGGCGCAGCGGCCGCCGGGGCAGGCGCTACTGCCGGAGCAGCAGCGTCACCCGCCGCTTCCACCACCAGCACCACCGAACCCTCTTTCACCTTGTCGCCCAGCGCGACCTTGAGTTCCTTGACCACGCCGGCCGTGCTCGACGGAATTTCCATCGACGCCTTGTCGGACTCCACCGTGATCAGCGACTGTTCGGCCTTGACCGTGTCGCCTACCTTCACCAGCAGCTCGATCACCGCCACTTCGTCGAAGTCGCCGATGTCCGGGACCTTCACATTGATGAGTGCCATGTTCTTGTCTCCTCGCCGTATCAGGCGTACAGCGGGTTGATCTTGTCGGCCTTGATGCCGTACTTGGCAATGGCTTCGGCCACCTTGGCCACCGGCAGGGTGCCCTCTTCGCTCAGCGCCTTGAGCGCGGCCACCACGATGTAGTGGCGGTTGATCTCGAAGTGCTCGCGCAGCTTGCTGCGGAAGTCGCTGCGGCCGAAACCGTCGGTGCCCAGCACCTTGTAGGTGCGACCTTTGGGAATGAAGGGCCGGATCTGTTCGGCGTAGTTCTTCATGTAGTCGGTGGACGCGACCACCGGGCCGGTGTGCTTCTCAAGCTGCTGCGCCACAAACGACACACGCTGGGGCTCGGTCGGGTGCAGGAGGTTCCAGCGCTCGGCGTCCTGGCCGTCGCGGGTGAGCTCGTTGAAGCTCGGGCAGCTCCACACGTTGGCGGCCACGCCCCAGTCTTTTTCCAGCAGTTCCTGCGCAGCAATCGATTCGCGCAGGATGGTGCCGGAGCCCAGCAACTGAACGCGCGGCGTGAGCTTGGCACCTTCTTTGCAGAGGTACATGCCCTTGATGATCTGGTCTTCGGTGCCGGGCGTGAGGCCGGGCATGGCGTAGTTTTCGTTCAGCAGGGTCAGGTAGTAGAAGACGTTGTCCTGCTTCTCCACCATGCGCTTCAAGCCGTGGTGCAGGATGACGCCGACTTCGTGCGCGAAGGTCGGGTCGTAGCTGATGCAGTTCGGGATGGTGCCGGCCAGGATGTGGCTGTGGCCGTCTTCGTGCTGCAGGCCTTCGCCGTTGAGCGTGGTGCGCCCGGAGGTGCCGCCCAGCAGGAAGCCGCGCGCCTGCATGTCGCCGGCCGCCCAGGCGAGGTCGCCGATGCGCTGGAAGCCGAACATGGAGTAGTACACGTAGAACGGCACCATGATGCGGTTGCTCGTGCTGTAGCTCGTGGCCGCTGCGATCCAGCTGCTCATGCCGCCGGCCTCGTTGATGCCCTCCTGCAGGATCTGGCCGGCCTTGTCTTCCTTGTAGTACATGACCTGGTCCTTGTCGACCGGGGTGTACTGCTGGCCAGCGGGGTTGTAGATGCCGATCTGGCGGAACAAACCCTCCATGCCGAAGGTACGCGCCTCATCGACCAGGATGGGCACGATGCGCGGGCCCAGGGCCTGGTCGCGCAGCAGCTGGGTGAGGAAGCGCACGTAGGCCTGCGTGGTCGAGATCTCGCGGCCTTCCACAGTCGGCTCCATCACGGCCTTGAAGGTCTCGATCGACGGCACGGTGAAGCTCTCGTCGGCCTTGGTGCGGCGCTTGGGCAGGTAGCCACCCAGGGCCTGGCGGCGCTCGTGCAGGTACTTCATCTCCGGCGTGTCGTCGGCCGGCTTGTAGAACGGGATCTTCGAGAGTTCGCTGTCCGGGATCGGCAGGTTGAAGCGGTCGCGGAAGATCTTGATGTCCTCATCGGTGAGCTTCTTGGTCTGGTGCACCGTGTTCTTGCCCTCGCCCGACTTGCCCATGCCGAAGCCCTTGACGGTCTTGATCAGCAGCACGGTCGGCTGGCCCTTGTGGTTGACCGCCTTGTGGTACGCCGCATAGACCTTCTGCGGGTCATGGCCGCCGCGCTTGAGGTTCCAGATGTCGTTGTCGCTGAGGTGGGCCACCATCTCGAGCGTCTTGGGGTCGCGGCCGAAGAAATGTTTGCGCACGTAGGCACCGTCGTTGGCCTTGAAGGCCTGGTAGTCGCCGTCGACCGTGTCCATCATGATCTTGCGCAGCGCACCGTCCTTGTCGCGCGCCAGCAGCGAATCCCACTCGCCGCCCCACAGCAGCTTGATCACGTTCCAGCCAGAGCCGCGGAACTCGCCTTCGAGCTCCTGGATGATCTTGCCGTTGCCGCGCACGGGGCCGTCCAGGCGCTGCAGGTTGCAGTTCACCACAAAGATCAGGTTGTCGAGGTTCTCGCGCGCGGCCAGACTGATGGCGCCCAGCGACTCGACCTCGTCCATTTCACCGTCGCCGCAGAACACCCAGACCTTGCGGTTCTCGGTGTTGGCGATGCCGCGGGCGTGCAGGTATTTGAGAAAGCGCGCCTGGTAGATCGCCATCAACGGGCCCAGGCCCATGGAGACGGTGGGGAACTGCCAGAACTCGGGCATGAGCTTGGGGTGCGGATAGCTGGAGAGACCTTTGCCATCCACTTCCTGGCGGAAGTTGAGCAGCTGCTCTTCCGTCAGGCGGCCTTCGAGGTAGGCGCGGGCGTACACGCCGGGCGACACGTGGCCCTGGATGTATAGGCAGTCGCCGCCGTGGTTTTCGCTCTCGGCGTGCCAGAAATGGTTGAAGCCGGCGCCGAACATGTGGGCCAGCGAAGCGAATGAACCGATGTGTCCGCCGAGGTCACCGCCGTCTTCCGGGTTGTGGCGGTTGGCCTTGACCACCATGGCCATGGCGTTCCAGCGCATGTAGGCGCGCAGGCGCTCCTCAATCTCGATGTTGCCGGGGCAACGCTCTTCCTGGTTGGGCTCGATGGTGTTCACGTAGCCCGTGGTGGCGGAGAACGGCAGGTCGATGCTGTGCTGGCGGGCTTCCTCCAGCAGCTGTTCCAGCAAGAAGTGGGCGCGTTCCGGACCTTCCCGCTCGATCACGGCGCCCAGCGCCTCCATCCATTCGCGGGTTTCCTGGGTGTCCAGGTCACCGGCGCCGCGGCCGTCCTGCGCGTTGTTCGCTGCCATGCTTGTCTCCTGTTGGTTGAAATCGAGCTTACGGGGGGCATTCCGTGCTGTCACGGAGTTTCCCACAATGTTTTCCCTATTTCAATATGTGCTTTTACTTTCTACATTGTGAAATTTAATCACATGCCGTCGCGGCTGGACGTCACCCGCGAATGCTTCACAAATCGAAGCACCGCGGGCCTGCTCACTTAGACTCGGAGGGTCATGAGTCCAGCCCCCTCCTCGCTTCCAACAACCGCACCGAAAGCCGCCCAGACACCTTGGTGGAAACGCTGGTGGCGCCGGCTGCCGCCTTCGCGCCAGGACCGGTTTGCCACGCTCGCACCGCTGCTGTCGGTGCTGCTGTTCCTCTCGGCCATCGTCGTGGCCATCACCTACCTGCGATACGAGGAACTCGAACGCGAGCAGGAAGCCGTCACGCGCGATGTGGAATACGCGCAGCAGCGACTGCGCCTGCGCTTGCTGGAACGCCAGGAGCAGCTGATGCGCCTGGCCCGCGAGATCGACAACCGGGACATCGACACCGAAGAGTTCGTCTTCCAGGTGGAGGCTCTGGTGAGCCAGTTCCCCGAACTGCAGGCTGTGACCTGGGTGGACGCCCGGCGCAACGTGCTGGCCAGCTACGCATCACCCAGCGCACCGCTGCGCCTGATGCGGCCCACCGGCAGCACGCTGTCGCCCAACGAGACCGACGGCACCTTCGACCTCGCGCGCGACCTGCGCCAGCCCACTTATTCGCGCCCGCTGGAGACCCAGGATCCGCGCAACGCCACGCTGATGCTGCACGTGCCGCTGAGCGAACAGGGCCGCTTTGCCGGCACCGTCATGGGCGAGTACGCCATCGACGGGCTCATGCGCTTCGGCATGCCGCCGGAGATCATGGCGCGCTACGCGGTGGCGCTGGTCGACGATCGCGGCCAGGTGCTCGCGGGCAGCCTGCAGGCGCCCAGCGAGGTGCTGCGCCTGCTGCCCTGGTCCAACCCGCCGCTGGAACACGAGGTGCCGGTCTCCCCGGTGGGCAACGGCCTGATCGTCAAAGCCCAGGGCTACCGAACCTCGCAAGACATCGTGGGCAGCGGGTTCTTCTGGGTGATCGGCGCGCTCTCGGCGCTCACCGTGTGGATGCTGCTCGGCACCTGGCGCCACACGCGCCGGCGCGTGCAGGCCCAGCAAGCGCTGGTGTCCGAGACCAACTTTCGCCGCGCCATGGAAAACTCCATGCTCACCGGCATGCGCGCGCTCGACATGCAAGGTCGCATCACCTACGTGAACCCCGCTTTCTGCTCCATGACGGGCTGGACCGAAGGCGAACTGGTGGGGCGCACCGCGCCCTTCCCCTACTGGCCCGACGAAGACCACGACCAACTCACCGCCCGCCTCGAGGACGAACTGCGCGGGCGCTCCACACCGGGCGGCTTCGAGGTGCGCGTGCAGCGGCGCGACGGCAGCATCTTCGACGCGCGCATGTACGTGTCGCCGCTGATCGACCCCAAAGGCCACCAGAGCGGCTGGATGACCTCGATGACCGACATCACCGAGCCCAAGCGCATTCGCGAAGAACTCTCGGCGTCATATGAGCGCTTCACCACCGTGCTGGAGTCGCTGGACTCGGCGGTGTCGGTGGCGCCCCTGGGCAGCGACGAGATGCTGTTCGCCAACAAGATGTACCGCATGTGGTTCGGCACCCGTGGCCAGGGTCACCGCCACCTGGTGGATCTGGCGGGTGACCAGCCCACACCCAGCCCGGACGACGGTGACGCCGTGGATGCTTTTGCCGGCATGCCGACCGAAACCCTGACGGACGCCGGGGCGGAAAACGCCGAAGTGTTTGTCGAAGAGCTCGACCGCTGGCTGGAGGTGCGCACCCGTTACCTGACCTGGGTGGACGGGCGCCTGGCGCAAATGGTGATTGCCAGCGACATCACGCCGCGGCGTTACGCCGAGGAACAGGCCTCGCGCCAGGCCGAACGCGCGCAAACCGCCAGCCGCCTGATCACCATGGGTGAGATGGCGTCGAGCGTGGCGCACGAACTCAACCAGCCGCTCACGGCCATCAGCAACTACTGCAACGGCATGATCTCGCGCGTCAACGAAAACAAGATCAGCACGCAGGACCTGCTCGGTGCACTGGAAAAAACCGCACGCCAGGCGCAGCGAGCCGGCCAGATCATCCAGCGCATCAAGGCCTTCGTGAAGCGCAGCGAGCCCAATCCGGCGCCGTCCGACGTGGCGCAGATGGTGAGCAACGCGATCGAACTGGCCGACATTGAGTTGCGCCGCCACCAGGTGCGCTTGTCGCCCTATGTGGCGGCACGCCTGCCCAGCCTGATGGTCGACCCGATCCTGATCGAGCAGGTGCTCATCAACCTGCTGAAGAACGCGGGCGAAGCGATCATGCAGGCGGGCCGCGCGCCCGGTGAGCGCTATGTGGAATTGCGCGTGGGTCCGCGACGGCAGGACGACATGGAGGTGGTTGAGTTTTCGGTGCGCGACTCGGGCAACGGCGTGCCCGACGAGATGATCGAACGCATCTACGAAGCCTTCTACAGCACCAAGAGCGAAGGCATGGGCATCGGCCTCAAGCTGTGCCGCAGCATCGTGGAATCCCACCACGGAAGGATGCAAGTGCACAACATCTACAATGGGGAAGAGGTTGTGGGTTGCTGCTTCAGTTTCTGGATTCCGGTGGTCTCCAGATTGAAGGTCGGCGACGCATCAACCGGACCAGCCACAGAGCCGGTGACGGACACAGAAAGAGCGAGATGAGTTTGATCCCGAAAAAAGGCACGGTCTATGTCGTTGATGACGACGAGGCGGTGCGCGACTCACTGCAATGGCTGCTCGAAGGCAAGGACTTTCGGGTCCGCTGTTTCGAATCGGCCGAAGCGTTCCTCAGTCGTTACGACGCACGCGAGGTGGCCTGCCTCATCGCCGACATCCGCATGGGCGGTATGACCGGCATGGAGCTGCAAGAGCGGCTCATCGAACGTCAATCGCCCCTGCCCATCGTGTTCATCACGGGTCATGGCGACGTGCCAATGGCGGTGGAATCGATGAAGAAGGGCGCACTGGACTTCATCCAGAAACCGTTCAAGGAAGACCAGCTCGTCACACTCGTCGAACGCATGCTCGAGCGGGCACGGGAAGCCTTCACCACCCACCAGCAGGCGGTCAGCCGAGACGCCCTGCTCTCCAAACTCACCAGCCGCGAAGCCCAGGTGTTGGAGCGCATCGTGGCCGGCCGGCTGAACAAACAGATCGCCGACGACCTGGGCATCAGCATCAAGACGGTGGAGGCGCACCGCGCCAACATCATGGAGAAACTCGGCGCCAACACGGTCGCCGACCTGCTCAAGATCGCGCTGGGACAGACCCCGGCCAAGGCCTGACTCACCGCTCACGGACACCCGTTCAACGCCCGCCCTTCCCGGCGGGCGTTTCCATTTCAACCGCAGCCCGCTCAACCCATGACCGCACAACTCATCGACGGCAACGCCCTTTCCCGCCAACTTCGCGCCGACGTGACAGCACGTGTCACCGCCTTGAAAGCCAACGGCATCACCCCGGGCCTGGCGGTGATCCTGGTCGGGGAAAATGCGGCTTCGCAGGTGTATGTGCGCAACAAGGTCAAGGCCTGCGAAGACACCGGCATGCACTCGGTGCTGGAGCGCTGGCCTGCCACCATGACCGAAGCCGAGTTGCTGGCGCGTGTGGACGCGCTCAATGCCGACACCACCATCCACGGCATCCTGGTGCAGCTCCCGCTGCCGGCGCACATCGACGCGCAAAAGGTGATCGAGGCGATCTCCCCGGCCAAAGACGTGGACGGCTTCCACATCGCCAGCGCCGGTGCGCTCATGACCGGCATGCACGGCTTCTGGCCCTGCACGCCCTACGGCTGCATGAAGATGCTGGAGAGCATCGGCTACGAACTCAAGGGCAAACACGCGGTGGTGATCGGCCGCAGCAACATCGTGGGCAAACCCATGGCGCTGATGCTGCTGCAGCAGAACGCCACCGTCACCATCTGCCACAGCGCCACCAAAGACCTGAAGGCGATGACGCTGCAAGCCGACGTGATCGTGGCCGCCGTGGGCAAGCGCAACGTGCTCACCGCCGACATGGTCAAAGCCGGCGCGGTGGTGCTCGACGTGGGCATGAACCGCAACGACGAAGGCAAGCTGTGCGGGGATGTGGATTTCGAGGGCGTGAAGCAGGTGGCGGGCTGGATCACCCCGGTGCCGGGCGGAGTAGGCCCGATGACCATCACCATGCTGATGGTCAACACGCTGGAATCGGCAGAGCGAACCGAGCGCCGCTGACGCGTTGCGTCGCGCCATCACATGGCGCGCCGCGGTTCTTGGTGCCGGCTGGCGGGCGTGCAGCGGTCCGGCTGATGCCGTTCGACAACCCGCGCCCCGGTCTGGCCTGCGTCGGCCTCATGCACCACCACTTCGTAAAGTCCGTTCAAATAACGAACCTGCGCGGTGTAGCGGTGCCCGGCCCTCGCTGTCAGCAAGGTGTCGTGGCGCACCACGCTGGAATCGTTCACCCAGCGGCCAGACTTCAGGAAGATGAACTCGAGGTAGAGCGGCACGCCAACTGGCAACCTGAGTTCCTGAACGGTGTCGCCCAGCTGCCGGCGCCCCAGGTGTTCAAGCCCACAACCAGGTGCCACCCTGTGGATGTCGACCGCGACGGTCACGTCACGAAGGAACGAGCCCGATTCCGTCGTGGCCCGGACCTGCAGATTGAAGGGTCCATCCGTCGGGTACGTCCGCACAGAACTGCAAGCGGCGAGCCCGGCGCACGCGAGCAGGACAATTCCCCTGATCAGGAATCCTGCGCGCCAGAGGCTTGTGGTCGGCATGCGATTCCATCCGCCTTCACATGTAGGTCGTCGGATCAGGGCAGCCCGTGAAGTCCCCTGATGCCCATCCACGAACAGCCTCCAGCAGCGCGGAGGATCGAGCCTTCATGCGGTAGACCTCGACGCGCGTCCGCCCTGGGCCGGCCGGCACCGCATCGACCGCAAAGTTCACGATGCCGCCCGGCGGTTCGTCGTGAACCTTGACACTTGCTTTCACATCCACCTGCAGGTCGAGTTCGACCCGCTCCTGGCTTCGCCTGACCGTGGGCGTCGAGACGGCCCGCACCTGCGAGGAGCCAGATCCGAACCCAAAAATGCCTGCGCCATGCGTGGTGACTTTCGCATGCAGGCATTCGTCTGCCTGGCGCTGCAACGCACTGCCCACCGCCGCAAGCGGCCGATCGACCGTGAATGAGTCGATCCGGAACAAGGCGTGTCCCCCTCGAACCACTGCGCGGAACCCGTCCGGCGTCTGCGATGGTGTTCCACACCCGATCAACAACCCCGCCACAGCAATAACGCTGGCGACACATCGATGCATTCCATGCTTCATAGCGCCCTTTCTTCGGGCCCTATTGGAATACACCGGCCGGCTCATGACTCTCCGGGGTATTCGAGGCGGACAGCTCCGCCTATGAAGTCTTGGTGCCGGTGGTCGCAGACGATCCTTGGGTCAACCGCCACAACACCGACCCGCTGCACAACCATTGTCCGAGAACCATCAGGGTGCCCACGCCATGCCAAAGCCTGAGATTGCCTCCGCTGGCGCGCGCCGTCACGATGTTCTGGGCCACGCCGAACTCCTGGACCAGCGCGAGCAGCATCGCAAACAGCACGAGGCCCATGGTGGTGAGTGCTGCGGGCGCGATGGTCGTACCTTCGCCACGCCAGCGGCGCAGGATCATCAGCAAAGCCATGCCCAGCACCAACCCGGCCCAGCATTGCAACGAGAAAATTCTGGCGGCCACCGGTCCGGCCATCGCCGGGCTCCCCAGCGTGGCAAACAGCAAGGGCACCGCCAGAAAACTCAGTGCCGAGATGCCACCCCACCACAGAGCCGCCACAAAAACAGAGAGCCGTTGCAGCGGCATCAGGCGTAGCGCACGGCCACAATTTCAAAGCGCTTGGTGCCGCCCGGCGCTTGTACTTCGGCCACGTCGCCTTCTTCCTTGCCGATCAGTGCGCGTGCGATCGGGCTGCCGATGTTCACCAAGCCCAGCTTGAGATCGGCTTCGTCTTCACCCACGATCTGGTAGGTGACGGCAGCCCCACTGGCTTCGTCTTCCAGCTCCACCGTGGCGCCAAACACCACCTTGCCACCCGCGTCCACCGCGGTCGGGTCGATGATCTGCGCAGCCGACAGCTTGCCCTCGATCTCGGCGATGCGGCCTTCGATGAAACCCTGACGGTCCTTGGCGGCGTCGTACTCGGCGTTCTCACTCAGGTCGCCTTGTGCACGGGCTTCGGCGATCGCGTTGATCACCCAGGGGCGGTCCACGGTCTTGAGACGGTGAAGCTCTTCCTTGAGCTTTTCAGCGCCGCGTTTGGTGATGGGCAGGGTGGCCATGGGGTACTCCGGAAATCGTGTGGCAGCCGCCCGAGCGTCTGCGTCAATACAAAAGGAAACCGCCGAGCGTTGCCGGTCGGCGGTGTACTGGAATTGATTATGCCCCGGTCGAGCCCGTGGGCTCAACCGGGATGAACCCGGATCAAGCGGCGAGCTGAGCGTGCATCTCCTGCACCGAGATCACACCCAAGCTGTCCAGGTACTGCATGCCCTCCACGGCAGCCTCCGCCCCGGCGATGGTGGTGAAGGTGGTCACCCGGGCCAGCAGGGCCGAGGTGCGGATCGCGCGCGAATCGGCGATGGCGTTGCGGCGCTCCTCCACCGTGTTGACCACCAGCGCGATGTCGCCGTTCTTGATCATGTCGACGATGTGCGGGCGTCCTTCCGTGACCTTGTTGACCGTCTGCACGGCCACGCCGGCGGCGCTGATGGCCGCTGCCGTGCCGCGGGTGGCGACCAGCTCGAAGCCCATGGCGACCAGCTGGCGGGCGATTTCCACCGCGCGCGGCTTGTCGCTGTTCTTCACCGTGAGGAAGACCTTGCCAGCGGTCGGCAACTTGGTGCCGGCGCCCAGCTGGCTCTTGACGAAGGCCTCGCCAAAGGTCTTGCCCACGCCCATGACTTCGCCGGTGGACTTCATCTCGGGGCCGAGGATGGTGTCCACACCCGGGAACTTCACGAACGGGAACACAGCCTCCTTGACGCTGAAGTACGGCGGGGTGACTTCGGCGCCGATGCCCTGGTCGTCCAGCGACTGGCCGGCCATGCAGCGCGCCGCCACCTTGGCCAGCTGGATGCCGGTGGCCTTGGACACGAAGGGCACGGTGCGCGAGGCACGCGGGTTGACTTCCAGCACGTAAATCACGTCCTGACCGTCCACTTCCTGGATGGCGAACTGCACGTTCATCAGGCCGATGACGTTCAGACCTTCGGCCATGGCCGCGGTCTGGCGTTTGAGCTCGTCCACGGTGGTCTTGCTCAGGTAGTACGGGGGCAGCGAGCACGCGGAGTCACCGCTGTGCACGCCGGCCTGTTCGATGTGCTCCATCACGCCGCCGATGAACACCCGTCCGGTGTGGTCGCGGATCGCATCCACATCGCATTCGATCGCGTCGTTCAGGAAGCGGTCCAGCAACACTGGCGAGTCGTGGCTCACCTTGACCGCTTCGCGCATGTAGCGTTCCAGGTCGCGCTGCTCGTGCACGATTTCCATCGCGCGGCCACCCAGCACATAGCTGGGGCGCACCACCAACGGATAACCCAGTGCAGCCGCCTTTTCCAGCGCTTCGGGCTCGGCGCGTGCGGTGGCGTTGGGTGGCTGACGCAGACCCAGGGTGTGCAGCAGTTGCTGGAAACGCTCGCGGTCTTCAGCAGCGTCAATCATGTCGGGGCTGGTGCCGATGATGGGCACGCCCGCGGCTTCGAGGCCCAGCGCGAGCTTCAACGGCGTCTGACCGCCGTACTGCACGATCACGCCGAGCGGCTTTTCCTTGTCCACGATTTCCAGCACGTCTTCCAACGTGAGCGGCTCGAAGTACAGGCGGTCCGAGGTGTCGTAGTCGGTCGACACGGTCTCGGGGTTGCAGTTGACCATGATGGTCTCGTAACCGTCTTCTCGCATGGCGAGTGCTGCGTGCACGCAGCAGTAGTCGAACTCGATGCCCTGGCCGATTCGGTTGGGACCACCGCCCAACACCATGATCTTCTTGTTGTTCGTCGGCTCAGCCTCGCACTCGCCGTCACCGTGGCCCTCGTACGTGGAATAGAGGTAGGCGGTGTCGGTGGCGAACTCGGCTGCGCAGGTGTCCACGCGTTTGTAGACCGGGCGGATGTTTTCGGCAATGCGGCGCTCGCGCACCGCCTGGTCGTTGGTTTTGAGCAGCTTGGCCAGGCGGCGGTCGGAAAAGCCCTTCTTCTTCAGGCCACGCAGCGTGTCGGCGTCGAGCGCGTCCAGGCTGGTTTTTTCCAGCGCGAGTTCAATCTTCACGATCTCTTCGATCTGCACCAGGAACCACGGATCGATCTTGGTGAACTGGTGGACTTCTTCCATGGTCCAGCCGGCGGCAAACGCGTCGCCCACGTACCAGATGCGGTCCGGGCCAGGCTCGCCGAGCTCGCGTTCCAGCGTCTCGCGGTCCTGGGTCTTCTCGTTCATGCCGTCCACGCCCACTTCGAGGCCGCGCAGGGCTTTCTGGAACGACTCCTGGAAGGTGCGGCCCATGGCCATGACCTCGCCCACGCTCTTCATCTGCGTGGTCAGGCGGCTGTCGGCGGTGGGGAATTTCTCGAACGCGAAGCGTGGGATCTTGGTGACGACGTAATCGATCGATGGCTCGAACGAAGCCGGGGTCGCGCCGCCGGTGATCTCGTTGCGCAGCTCGTCCAGCGTGTAGCCGATGGCGAGCTTGGCCGCCACCTTGGCGATGGGGAAGCCCGTGGCCTTGGAAGCGAGTGCAGACGAACGCGACACCCGCGGGTTCATCTCGATCACCACCATGCGGCCGTCGGCCGGGTTGATGGAGAACTGCACGTTGGAGCCGCCGGTGTCCACGCCGATCTCGCGCAGCACGGCCAGCGAGGCGTTGCGCAGGATCTGGTACTCCTTGTCAGTCAGCGTCTGCGCGGGGGCCACGGTGATGGAGTCGCCCGTGTGCACACCCATGGGGTCGAGGTTTTCGATCGAGCAGACGATGATGCAGTTGTCCGCCTTGTCGCGCACCACTTCCATCTCGTACTCTTTCCAGCCGAGCAGCGACTCTTCGATCAGCAGCTCGTTGGTGGGCGAGGCTTCCAGGCCTCGTTTGCAGATGGTCTCGAACTCTTCGGGGTTGTAGGCGATGCCGCCGCCCGTGCCACCGAGCGTGAAGCTGGGGCGGATCACCACCGGGAAGCCCACGGTCTTCTGAACGCCCCAGGCCTCATCCAAGCTGTGGGCGATGCCCGAGCGCGCCGAACCCAGACCGATCTTGGTCATGGCGTCCTTGAACTTCAAGCGGTCCTCGGCCTTGTCGATCGCTTCGGGCGTGGCGCCGATCAGCTCCACGTCGTACTTGGCCAGCACGCCGTTGCGCCAGAGATCGAGTGCGCAGTTCAACGCGGTCTGACCACCCATGGTCGGCAGGATGGCGAAGCCGCCCTGGGCCAGCGGGCGTTCCTTGGCGATGATCTTCTCCACCGTCTGCCAGGTGATGGGCTCGATGTACGTGACGTCAGCCGTGGCCGGGTCGGTCATGATGGTCGCGGGGTTGCTGTTGATCAGCACGACCTTGTAGCCCTCTTCGCGCAAGGCCTTGCAGGCCTGCACGCCGGAGTAGTCGAACTCACAGGCCTGGCCAATGATGATCGGGCCTGCGCCGATGATGAGGACGGTTTGGATGTCGGTTCTTTTGGGCATGGGGTTCGCGGTGTTTGCGTCGGCAGAGAGCGTTCGCTCAGGCCTGACGCTGGGTGTCCAGTGTGTTCAGCAGGGCCTGCAATCGCTCGGCCGGCACGTTTTTCTGCATCAGCTGCAGCAGGCCGTCGCCTTCGATCAGGGGACGCAGCACCTCGACTTCAGCGTCGTAAAAGCGTGCGTCCCAGGCCGCCAGTTCGGTGTTGAAGGTCTCGTCGTCCCAGGTCTTGCCCTTGGCCAGCAGCGTGACCAGCGGCATGGCCTTGTTCTCCAGGAACGCCTTGCGGTAGGGCTTCTGCGCCCAGCGCTGGGCAAACCAGTCCTTGTGCGGCGCCTCCAACGTCAGCATGCGCTTGCCGATGGCCTTTTCGATGGCGAACACGGGAAAACTGAAGAGCTTCATGGCGGCGGTCTCAGGTGGTGGCACTCACGCGGGCCTGCATGAGATCGATGAACCGGTCGAACAGGTAGCCGATGTCGTGCGGGCCTGGCGAGGCTTCCGGGTGACCCTGGAAGCAAAAGGCCGGCTTGTCGGTGCGGGCCAGGCCCTGCAGCGTGCCGTCGAACAGGCTCACGTGGGTGGCGCGCAGCGTGGCCGGCAGGGTCTTCTCGTCCACCGCGAAGCCGTGGTTCTGGCTGGTGATGGACACGCGACCGTTGTCCAGGTCTTTCACCGGGTGGTTGGCACCGTGGTGGCCGAACTTCATCTTGAAGGTCTTGGCACCACTGGCCAGCGCCAGGATCTGGTGACCCAGGCAGATACCGAAGGTGGGCACGCCGGCTTCGATGATCTCGCGCGTGGCAGCAATCGCGTAGTCGCAAGGCTCCGGGTCGCCCGGGCCATTGGAGAGAAACACGCCGCTGGGCTTGAGTTTGAACACGTCGGAGGCGGGCGTTTGCGCCGGCACCACGGTGATCTTGCAGCCGCGCTGCGCCAGCATGCGCAAGATGTTGTTCTTCACGCCGAAGTCGTAGGCCACCACGTGAAAGCGGGGCGCGATCTGCTCGCCATAACCAAAGCCGAGTTGCCACTCGGTCTGCGTCCAGGCGTAGGGCTGGGTGACCGACACCACCTTGGCCAGGTCTTGACCGGCCATGTTCGGCGCGGCCTTGGCGGCAGCCACAGCCGCTGCCCGGTGCGCGTCTGTGATGGCTTCGCCGGCCGGCAGGGCGACGATGCAGCCGTTCTGCGCGCCGTGGGTGCGCAGGCGGCGTGTGAGCGCGCGGGTGTCGAGGTCGGCAATGGCCACCGTGCCTTCGCGCTGCAGGTAATGCGAGAGCGTTTCGGTGCTGCGGAAGTTGGAGGCCAGCAGAGGCAGGTCTTTGATGATCAGGCCGGCAGCGTGGATGCGGCTGGCTTCGACGTCTTCGGCGTTGATGCCGGTGTTGCCGATGTGCGGATACGTGAGTGTCACGATCTGCTGGCAGTAACTCGGATCGGTGAGGATTTCCTGGTAGCCGGTGAGTGAGGTGTTGAACACCACCTCACCCGTGGTCTGACCGGTGGCGCCGATGGAGACGCCTGTAAAGACCGTGCCGTCGGCGAGCGCGAGAAGGGCTTTCGGGTGGACGGGAAGCACGGATGGGACTCCAG